>Ga0075423_10000279_pt1 | contig 39093 bp, 30 predicted proteins | sample SoiMethybrSBSTD2_FD_80114 | JGI IMG/M metagenome (GOLD analysis project Ga0075423, IMG submission 80114) | Bulk soil microbial communities from a Populus tree surrounding site in Tennessee, USA - Soil MetaG P. TD hybrid SBSTD2 | ecosystem: Environmental > Terrestrial > Soil > Tree plantation...
GGCGCCGACGATCACGGTCGAGGCCGACGCCAGCATGCGCTGCTCCTGGGTCTTGAGGAAGGCGTCGAGCTGCTCCTGCTCGATGCGCCGGAGCGAGGCGCGCGTGAACGCGGCGCCCTTGAGGAACGCGCGGTCGGTGAAGCCGCCGGCGCGCTCCAGCACCGAGGAGAGCTTCTCGCCCTCCGCGATCGTGTAGACACCGGGCCGCACCACCTGCCCGCCCAGCACGATGGTCCGCGCGGCCTTGAGCTCGGTGCGCACCGTGATCTCGTCGAGCGGCTTGAGCAGCAGATCGCTGCCGGGATCGCCCGTCCAGGCCTTCTTGAGGTCGACGGACACGACTTCCATCGTGAGATCGGGCCGACGTCGAGCCACCTCGATGCGCTCGGTGTAGGCCTCGGGCAGGAGCTTGTCGGCCGGCAGGAGCTGGCTGATGCGCATCATCGGCTTGAGCTCGTACGAGCCGGGATAGCGCACGGCGCCGTCCACCTTCACGATGTTGTAGACGCGCGGATCGGCTGGATGGATCAGCACGAGGTCGCCCGCGTTGATGAGTGGATTGCTCGCCTCGTCGCCCTTCAGGTAGTGCCCGGTGAGATCCACGTCGAGCGTCGCGCGCTCGGCATTCGGCAGCGCGCGGACGATCTGGACGCGCCTGAGATAGCTCGTGGGCGTGACCCCGCCAGAGAGCGTGACCACGTCGGCCAGCCGCGTGCCGGTCTGCACCTCGTAGATCGCCGGGCGCTTGACCTCGCCCGCGACGGCGACGACGTCGCCGATGGTCGGCACGAAGATCGTATCGCCCGACTCGAGCCGGTAGTCGCGCGTGCGATCGCCGCGCTGCAGGAAGTCGTAGAGATCGACCCGGGCGACCTGGACGTTGCTGCGGAGCAGTCGCACCTCGCGAAGCGAGCCGAGCTTGGTCGGGCCACCCGCGCTGTAGAGCGCGTTGGTCACCGTGGCGAGCGAGCTCAAGGTGTAGACGCCGGGCTGACACACCTCGCCGACGACGTGGACGCTGACCGTGCGCAGCCGGCCCATCGTGACGCTGGTCTGGAAGCCGCGAAAGTATCGCGAGAGCTCGTCGCGGATCAGGCGGTCGGCCTGCGAGAACGTGAGGCCCCAGATCCGGAGGTCGCCCACCTTCGGCAGCACGATGCGCCCATTGCGATCGACCGTGCGGACCAGCGTGCTGTCGACGGCGCCCCACACGTTGATGGTGAGGTCGTCGCCCGGACCGAGCACGTAGTCCGGCCCGACCGGGATGTCGTCGACGGGCGCGAACGTCGAGACGGTCGTGGCGAACATTGCGTACCCGTACTGACGCAGCGGCGTGCCGAACGGCCCGAGGTACGCCTGCGTCAGCTGGTCTTGCGCGCTTAGCCGCTGCTGCGAGACCGGGACAAGTTGCGGCAGCAGTTGCGATTGCTGAGACGGCTGCGGCTGCTGAGACGCCTGTAGTGGCTGCGATGGCTGCTGCTGATACTGCTGGAGCTGCGGTGAGGCCTGCCCCTGCGCCGGGCCGAACTGCAACGGCTGATACTGCGGCTGGGCCGGCCCAAAGCTCCCCAACTGCTGAACGCGAACCGGGTCCAGATTGAAACCGGCCTCGATTCTCGAAAGCTCCTCGACCTCGGGCACCGATGGCGCTATCCCATGACCCGGCAGCGCGCGCGCGTCGCCGGGCTGCTGGGCGACTTGAGCCTGTGAGCCCGGCGTACTCTGCGATACGGTGACCTGGGTCACGGTGCCCATCTGCGGCGGCTGCTGGAAGAACGGCGGCTCGACCGGCCGCGAGCGCGGAATCGAGACCGTTTGATACGTGCGCGTTCCGTTCCCAGGCTGGCAGACATTGGGGCCCACCGGCCCGGATGGCCGCTGGATCATCTGGGGCGGTATCTGTGGAATCATCTGGGGCGTCAGCTGCTGCGGCACACCGATGTAAGGAGCCGTCGTGCTCGGCCCCGGCAGGACACGGCCGTAGGCCCCGTCGCTCCCGCCAAGGTTCGGCGTCAGCGTATGACCGTTTCCCGGGATCGATGTCTGCCCGAGGGCCGGAGAGGCCGCGAGGACGAAGTCGGACCCGAGCAGGGCGACAAGCGCCATCGTGGCGAAAAGTCTCTTCGACCTCATGTCCGTATCTCCTGTGCCGATTCTACGCGAACGATGCTGGTGTCGGTGTCGGATACTGCGAAGCCGGAGCCGCCGGCGGTCGCCGGGGGGCGCCGTCATCGAGCCGGAACGACCTGGGCGGCGCGCGCGATCCACACCGGCGGCCCGCTCAGGCGCTCGTCGACCAACCGCAGGAGCTTGCGGCCGGGGCGCAAGGTTCCGGGTGCGACGAACACGATCTCGAGATCGATCAGGCGCTGGCAGTACGCGAGCCAGGCGTCGGGCCGCTCCCGCTGGAGCTCGCCGAGTACCGCCTGGACCACGCGCTCGCGCGCCGCGGGGTCGGCCTCGAGCTCGAGGCGCAGCTGGACCACAGTCGCGAGGTCGCGCTCGTAGACCGCGACCTGCCAGTCGTGCAGAGATCCAGGCACGCCGGCCAGGAGCGGCTCGAAGAAGTCGGGGTGGAGATTGCCCCACGCGCACGAGACCTGCTCGTCCAGCCGCCCGCGCAGAGAGGAGAGCCGGCGGAACGGAAGCCCGCAGGCGCACGGCTCCGGAACCCAGCGCGCCACGTCGCCGGTGCGATAGCGGATCAGCGGCATCACGCGGCGACTGACCGTGGTCAGCACGACCTCGCCGTAGCCCTCGGAATCCGGCTCGGCAATCTCGATGTGGAAGTCGAATTCGTTGACGTGGTAGCCGGCGCGGTGCGTGCACTCGAAGCCGAGGATCGTCGCGGCCTCGGTCGAGCCGTACGTCATGTAGACCCGGGCGTCCCAGAACGTCTCGAGCTCGGCCCGCGTGCGCGGCGTGATGCCCTCGCCGCCACCGATCAGGATCTTCATCGGGCGCGGGCGTCCGTGCTCACGCGCAATCGCGGTCAGCCGTGCTAGCCAGAACGGATCGCTGACGATCACGTTGAAGCGATACTCGGCCAGCCGCGCGTAGGCCTCGCGCGGATCCACTCGACCCACGACCATCGAGAACAGCGGCGTGTACCGCATCAGCCGCTCGACGAGCAGGGAGCCGAGTCCCCAGTCGAGCCCGAGCGTCGAGAGCAGCCGGTCGCCCCGGCCGAGCCCATAGAGGCCGAGCATGAGGCCGCCCTGCCGCGCGTTGTACTCGAGCTCGCGCCGGCTGAGATAGACGCGCGTGACGTGGCCTGACGTGCCGGAGCTTTCGATGGCGAGCTCGGGCGAGGCAGCCAGCAGGGCCTCGGGGCGAGTCTTGAGAATCTCCGGCGTGAGGAAGAACGCGCCGAGGTCCTCGGGCCGCCGGGCGCCCTCGACGTCGACACGTGCGGCGGCGAAGGCGTCGCGGTACCACGGCGCCCGCGCCGCCGCCCGGAACGTCTCGCGGAGCCCTGGGCCGCGCAGCGCGTGCAAGAGCGGCAGCGGCATCGCGCGCAGAAAGGCGAGCGGCAGCCGGGGGTAGCGGCGGCCAAGCGCGAACAGCGCCTCGGAGCCGGCACGCAGGTTCATCGTGTTCGGTGGCTCATCGGGCCTTGACGCCTGCTCGGGCCTCGCGGCTCATCGGGCGTAGCGGGCGAAAACCTTGTCGAGGGCGCGCAGCACGTCGTCCTGATCGTGGTCGGTCATCGCCGGAAACAGTGGCAGGGTCATGAGCCGTCCCTCGACCGCCTCGGCGCTCGGGCAAAGCCCCGGGCCGTAGCCGAAGCGTTCGGCGTAGAACGAATGCCGATAGACGAGCGGATAGTGTACGGTCACGCCGATGTTCTCGGCGCGCAGCGATGTCACGATCACATCGCGGTCGGCGCTGAAACGCTCGAGCCGGAGCATGGCGACGAACAGGTGCCATCCGTGGCGCACGCCGGTGGCGAGGTCCGGGAGCTCGAGGAAGCGCGAGCCGGCGAGCCGCTCCCGGTAGCGGCGCGCAAGCTGATCGCGGCGCCGCCAGAACCGATCGAGCTTGCCGAGCTGTGAGAGCCCGAGCGCCGACTGGAAATCGGTGAGCCGATAGTTGGTACCGAGCTCCGGGATCTCATAGCGCCACGGCCGCGCCGGATCGGGGTAGCGGATCCCGTGGTGGCGCATCGCGCGTAGCCGCTCGGCGAAGTCGTCGCGGTCGGTGAGCACCGCGCCGCCCTCGCCCGTCGTGATCAGCTTCACCGGATGAAACGACAAGGTCGTCATGTCGGCCAGCGCGCCCACGGGCCGGCCGTTCGCAGCGCCGCCGAACGAGTGCGCCGCGTCGGCGATGACGATCCAGCCGTTCTCGCGCGCCAGCGGCAAGAGCCGCTCGTACTCGCACGGCAGCCCCGCAAAGTCGACCGGCAGCAGCGCGCGCGTCCGCGGTGTGGCCACGCGCTTGATCGCGTCCGCGGACACGTTGAGGGTCGCCCCGTCGATGTCGGCGAAGACCGGCTGCGCGCCCTGATGGACGATCGCGTTGGTGGTCGCCGCGAAGCTCAGCGGCGTCGTGATGACCTCGTCGCCGGGCGCGAGCCCCGCGGCCCAGCACGCGGCGTGGAGCGCCGCCGTGCCGTTGGCGACCGCCACGGCGTGCTTGACGCCGGCGTGTTCCGCCAGCGCGCGCTCGAAGCGCGCGACGACGGGCCCCTGGGTGATCCAGTCGGCCGTCAGCGCCTCGCCGACCGCGGCCACGTCGTCGGGCTCGATCGTCTGGTGCGCGTAGGGCAAGAGCGTCGGACGCACCGGTCGGCCGCCCTGCGTGGCGAGTCTTTCCATGGTCACGTCAACTCTGGGAGCATGCGCACTGCGGAGCTCAGCGACGACGCCGGCGAGTCTCGAGCACGATCGCCGCGGACACACTGACGACGAGCGCGGCGACGCCGGCAAGCCCCGCATTCAGCACGGCCCGCGGTCGCGAGTGCCGCTCGGCGGGCACGGCCCGGTCGAGAGACTGAACGACTGGCGTATCGCGGGCTTCGGCGATGCGGGCCTGCTCGAGCTGCTGCGTGAGGAGTGTCACGAGCACTTCCTGGATCTTGACGTCGCGGGTCATCCGAACCAGCTCGAGCCCCACCCCGGGCACCCGCGCGAAGGGCACGGTGAAATCGCCGCGGTCACGGCCGTCGGCCTGCCGCGCGGGCGCCTCGCCATACTGCATCTGCGCCAGCTGCCGGTTCATCTCCTCGATGCGTCGTCGTATGGCGATGATCTCGGGATTCGCGTCGGTCGCGAAGTTGCGCATGACCTGAAGCTGAACCTGCGCGGCAATGATCTCGCCCTTGAGACGCGCGGCCGCCTCTATCGCCCCCTTCGTCTGCTCCTGCAACACGATCGCGCGATTCTGCTCTTGGAAGCGGCGCAGGGCCTGCTCGGCGGAGTCCAGATCGACCCGCGCGCGGGCGAGCTGCCCCGTCAGGAACGTCTTCTGGCGACCGGCCTCGCCCGTGCCGTACTGGCCAACGAACTGGTCGAGGAGCTCGACGTAGTGGTTGGCCATGGCCGCCGCCAGCGTCGGATCGCGATCCTCCACCTTGACCGAGATCACGCCCTCTCGCGAGACGGAAATCGTGGTCGCGTTCTTCAAGTCGGTGATCGCATCGTCGAGATAGCGGGCGCGGTATCGAGCGCGGAGCTCGAACTTGTCCACGATCGCCTGGCCGATCGTGCGACTCTTCAGCACGCCCACGAGCAGGTCGCGGTTCGGCGTGAACGACGGCAACGTGGGAATGGAGAGCCCGGGCACCTGCTGAATCAGCCCGTAGGCCGCGAGCCCGCTGAGGAGGCTGTTTCCGCTGCCCTCCTTCGGCGCCACCACGGTCGCCGTGGACTCGTAGAACTTCGGCATCAGCTTCGATACGGCGAACGTGACGATGGCGGCGACCGCGCACACGGCGACCACCAGACGCCAGCGGCGCCAGACCATGTAAGCCATGTCGAGCAGGCTGAGCTCGTCGTCACGGCGCACGCCCTCGATCTGCCCGACGTCGCGCGGATCGGCGCTCATTCGCGGGCTCCACTCGGACGGTACGTCGGCACCAGCTGACGCAGCCCCTCGATCATGGATGCGGCGTTGCCGGCGTCCGCCAGCTTTTCGAGCTCGGCGACCTGCCGCAGGAACAGGGGCCACTCCGGCGGGGTCGAGAGCTGGACTCGCAGGACGCGCGAGGCCGGCGTCGGCTCGGCGACCTCGCCCTCGCCGACGAGCTCCTCGGAGAGCTTGTCGCCCGGCCGGAGCCCCGTCAGCGTGATCGCAATGTCTTCATCGGGCACGAAGCCCGACAGCCGAATCAGGTTTCGCGCCAGATCCAGGACGCGAATCTGCTCACCCATCTCGAGGACGAAGATGTCGCCGCCTTTGGCCAGCGCCGCCGCCTGCAGCACGAGATGGACCGCCTCGGTGATCAGCATGAAGTAGCGGCGCACCTCGGGATGCGTCACGGTAACCGGGCCGCCGCTGCAGATCTGCTCGAGGAACTGCGGCACGACGCTCCCGTTGCTCGCAAGCACGTTGCCGAACCGGACCGCCGCGCACACACTGCCGCCCTGACTGAGGCCCTGCACGAGTAGCTCGGCGACCCGCTTGGTCGCACCCATCACGCTGGACGGGTTGACGGCCTTGTCGGTCGAAATCAGAATGAAGCGGTCGACCCCGAAGCGCAGCGCGCTCTCTGCGATCACACGGGTGCCGCGGACGTTGTTCTTCACGGCCTCGCACACGTTCGCTTCCATCAGCGGCACGTGCTTGTGCCCCGCGGCATGGAAGACGATGTCCGGCCGGTGGGCGGCCAGCAGTGCAGTCATCTGATCCTCGTTCGCGACGTCGCCGACCACGACGTCGACGGGCACCTTCGCCTCGCGCCAGCGTGGTTCGATCATCAGCGAGTGCAGGCCGTTTTCGTAGCGATCCAACAAAAGCAGTCGGGAGGGCTCCAGCGCCCCGATCTGCCGCGAGAGCTCGGACCCGATGGAGCCGCCCGCGCCGGTGATCAGCACGCGGCGGCCGGCCACGAAGTCGCGGACGCGCTCGACGTCGAGGTCGACCGGCGCCCGCTCCAGCAGATCCTCGACCGAGAGCCGGCGAATCTGGTCCACCGCCACGCGGCCCTTGACGAAGTCGCCAAGATTCGGCAGCGTCTGGATGGGCACCTTGAACGGCTCGAGCGCGCGGACGATCGACCGGATGGTCTCCGGCTCGGCTCTGCGAATCGCGACGAGGATCATGTCGATCTTCTCCGTCGCCATCACGTGGGCGAGCGCCGCGCGCGTGCCGAGCACCTTCACACCGTGGATCCGGCGACCGACCTTGCGGGAGTCGTCGTCGATGAAGCCGGCCAGCTCGTACTCGTAGGATCCGTTGTTGCGGATGTCGCGCACGATCATCTCGCCGGCGTCACCAGCGCCGTACACGAGGATGCGCTTCTCGGGAATCAGGCGGGAGACTTCCCGGTGGGCACGCCGGATCAGCCGGACGCCGCCCATGAAGAAGATGAGCAGAAGCGAATCGACCACCAGCGCCGTCGCCGGGTAGTTGGGGTGCCCGAGCCCCCAGCGGAACCAGCCGTAGAACGCGAGCGTGCTGAGACCGACGGCCTGAACGATGTTCCGCAGGTCCCAGATCCCCGTGTACCGCCAAAGGCCTTCGTAGAGCCGGAACGGCAGGAACGTGAGCATCCGGATCGCGACGAGCCACGGCAGCCCGAGGCGGAACAGCGCGAGCTCTTCGGCCGAGATCTGGCCGCCGAAGCGGAGAAGGAAGCCCAGATAGCTGGCGAGCAGCACGAGCACCATGTGGAGCAGGGCAATCTCAGCCCGCCGGTACCGGTAGACCAATCGCCGCGACACCGCCTGCTGCGTGTTCTTCATCTCGCTGGCCTGGCTTCCGTCCGCTGATGACCCGCAAAGAATCGGCGGATCGATTCGGCCGTGATGTCCACGTGTTCCGGCGTCGTCTCCGCGCTCATCGGCAGCGAGATCACCTCGCGGCACAGGCGGTTCGTCTCGGGCAGCATGGGATCGGCGAGGGCGAGGCCCTTGTGCTCCCACATGGGCCGCGCCCAGTGCACGAGCGTCTCGACGCCCTCGCATCGCAGGAATTCTCGCAGCCGGTCGCGATGCGCCGTCCGCACCACGTAGTTCTGGAAGCTGTCGAGATGCCGGGCTTCGCTGAAGCGCGGCAGGCGCAGGTCGCCCACGCCGTCGAGCGCGGCGTGGTAGAGACCGGCGATCCGGCGCCGGTGAGCGATCCAGTCCGGCAGGTGGCGGAGCTTGACCTCGAGCACCGCCGCGTTGACGTTGTCGAGCAGCGCGGTGTAGCCGTGCAGGTGGAACTCGCCGGTCTCGCGGTCTTCGCCGTTGAAGCGCAGCAGGGTGACCATTCGCGCCACCTGCGGGTCGTTGGTCGTCACCGCGCCGCCGTCGCCGAGCCCACCGAGCGCCTTGAGGGGATAGAAGCTGAAGCAGCCGGTCAGACCGAATGAGCCGGCCATCCGGCCGTCGAAGCGCGCGCCGAGCGCCTGCGCCGCGTCCTCGATCACGGCCAGACGATGCACCGAGGCGAGCGCGAGCACCCGGTCCATCTCGCACACGCGGCCGTTGAGGTGCACGGGGATGACGGCGCGGGTTCGCGGCGTAATCACCCGCGCGAGAGCGTCCGGGTCCAGGTTGTGATCGTCGCGGACGTCGATGAGCACGGGCGCGGCGCCGACGTGGACGATCGCCGACACCGTCGCCGCGAACGTGTGGCCGACCGTGACGACCTCGTCGCCCGCGCCGATCCCGGCGGCCAGGAGCGAAAAATGGATCGCGTGGTAGCCGCTGTTGACGCCGACCGCGTACTCGGTGCCGACGAAGTCCGCCAGGCGGCGCTCGAACTCCCGCAGCTGCCGACGCAGCACGAGGTCGCCGCGGGCCATGGTCTCCGTGAACGCCGCGTCGATCTCGGGCTTGAGCCGCCGATAGTGCTCGCGCGGGTCGACGAACGGGACGCGATAGGTCACCGGCGCCTCCTGGATCAGAGCCACTCCTGCAACGCGCGGCAAATGGCGTCCGGCGAGAGTCCATTCGTGGCGCGCATGTACTCCTGGCTGCCGACGCGGAGGGCGAAGCTGGACGACGCCCCGAACCGCTTGAGTCGGCCCTGCGGACCGGGCGACTCGGCGAGGATTTCGGCGACGGCGCCGCCGAGCCCGCCGATCACGCTGTGCTCCTCGAGCGTCGCGATCGCTCGCGTCTCGGCGGCCGCGCTCAGGATCTCGGCCTCGTCGATGGGCTTGAGCGTGTGCATGCTCACCACGCGAGCTTCGAGGCCGGATGCCGCGAGCCGATCCGCGACCCGCAGGGCCGTTTCCAGCAGTCCCCCGGTCGAGACAATCGTCAGGCTGCGCCCTTCACGAACCCGAATCGCGCGGCCGAGCTTGAAGACGACGTTCGACCGATGCAGCCGCGGCTCACCGGCGCGACCGAGCCTGAGGTAGCACGGTCCCGGCTGCGTCAGCACCGCGCGCGTCGCCTGCTCGACCTCGAACGGATCGCCGGGGGCGACGACGGTCATTCCTGGCAGCGCGCGCATGATCGCGAGGTCTTCGACCACGTGATGCGTCATGCCGAGGGCGCCGTAGGCGAAGCCGCCTCCGACCGACACGATCTTCACGTCGGCCCGGTGATAGCAGACGTCGTTGCGAATCTGCTCGAGGCAGCGGAGCGTCGAGAAGTTGCCGATCGAGTAGGTGAACACGACTTTCCCGCAGAGCGCGAGCCCGGCCGCGATGCCGGTCATGTTCTGCTCGGCGACGCCGGCGTTCAGGAATCGGTCCGGAAACCGGCGGGCGAAGGGCTCGACCGCTCCGAAGCCCAGGTCACCGACGACGAGATGCAGGCGCTCGTCCTCCGCGGCCAGCTCGACGAGCGTGGTGAAGAACGCGGTCCTCACGGGGCGGGATCGAGCTCGGCCAGCGCCCGCGCGAGCTCCGCGGCGTCGGGCGAACGGTAGTGCCACAAGAGCTGATTCTCCATGAAGCTCACTCCCTTGCCCTTTACCGTGTGGGCGATCACGCAGCTGGGCCGATCCGTCGCGTAGGGGACTGCGCCGAGCTCGCGCTGGATCCCGGCGACGTCGTGTCCGTCGATCTCGCGGACGCTCCAGCCGAACGCCTCCCACTTCCGCGCGAGCGGCTCCAGGCCGAGGACCTCCGCGACGCTCCCCAGGCTCTGCATTTTGTTGTAGTCGACGATGGCGACGAGCGCGTCCAACCGGTGATGGGCCGCGAAGAGTGCCGCTTCCCACGTGGCCCCCTCGTCGCACTCGCCGTCGCTCAGGAGCGCGAAGACCCGGTACGGCCGGCGGTCGCGCCGGCCGGCCAGCGCCATGCCGCACGCGATCGCCAGGCCGTGGCCGAGCGCGCCGGTCGATACCTCGACGCCGGGCACGTCGCGGTGGGTGACGTGCCCGGCCATCGCGGTGTCGTCCTGGTAAAACTCGGCGAGCCGCGCAGACGAGAAAAAGCCTCGCTCCGCGAGCGCGGCGTAGAGGCCCGCGCATCCGTGGCCCTTGCTGAGCACGAACCGATCACGGTTAGGCGAACCCAGGTTCGCGGGATCGACGCGCAGGATTCCCCCATAGAGCACCGCGAGGAGATCCGCCATCGAGAGCGAGGTCCCCACGTGACTGGCGCGCGCCCGGTGGGTCATCTCGACCACGTGGCGCCGGATCCGCATCGCCAGCGCGCGGATCTCGTCGGGTCGAAGCGGCTCGCTCACCGTTCGCTCCGGCCGACGACGGCCCGCACGGTCGCCATCAGGATGCGCAGATCGGCCCCGAACGAGGCAGTGCGCACGTACTCCAGCGCCAGGCGCATCTTTTCGGGACGGATCACGCGCCGATACGTTTCATGAGGATCTGCGGCGCCCCGAAGCAGCGCCCCTTCGTTGCGAAAGCGAATCGAGGCCCAGTCCGTGATCCCCGGCCGCACGCTCAGCAGCGCCCGCTCCTCGGTATCGTAGAGCGCGACCTCCTGGGCGACCTCCGGCCGGGGGCCGACGAGGCTCATCTCGCCTCGAATGACGTTGAGGAGCTGAGGCAGCTCGTCGAGCTTCCAACGCCGGAGCCGGGCGCCTGGCCTGGTGATCCGCGGATCGTCGTCCGAGGTCGAGGGCCCGCCGATCCGGTCGGCATTCACGACCATCGTCCGAAACTTGAAGATCCGGAACGGGGCTTCGCCACGACCGATCCGCGTCCCGCGATAGAACACCGGTCCGCCGTCGTCGAGCCTGATCGCCGCGGCGATCGCCAGGAGTAGCGGCGCCAGCACGACGAGCGCGACGGCGGCGAAGGTCAGGTCGAATGCGCGCTTGAGCATCAGGCTCAGACCAGCTCCCGGTTCGATTCCATGACGAACTGACCGAGCACCGAAAGGCCGAGCCGCTTCGTCCGGGCGCCGCTCCCGACAAGGGCGAACCCGCACTTCTCGACCGTGCGGATCGACGCGGCGTTGTCCCAGTCGACGACGTACCAGAGGCGCCGGCCGCCACGCACCTTGTCGTCGACCAGGCGCCGCAGCGCGAACGAGGCTAGGCCTCGATTGCGATGCTCGGGATCGGTCCACACGTCGCCGATCTGCAGATCCTCGCGCGCCATGAACGGAAACCGCGCGTAGCGCGGAAACAGTCCCGACCGATGCACGAGCCGGCCGTCGCGGTACACCACGAACACGCCGTACTCGCCGTTGGCGAACATGCCCAGGCGATGCATCACCGTCCAGATCCCGAAGGGCGCCAGCGCGAGGCCGCGCGGTGCCAGGCCGCCATCCTCCGGCGTCCAAAGCCGCGCCGCGTACTCGCTCGGCAGGCGCGGCGCCGCGCCGCCCGCCGGCGGCGCGTCACAGCGATAGAAGCGAAACGTGCTCGGCACTCTCCGGTTCTCACGAGGCGGGCGGCGCGCCAGCGACCTCGCGGAGCAGCCGGTCCATCTGGCGGCCGCCGATGTCGAGCGACATCTCGTCGAGATAGAATCGGCGCCCCCGCTGGCCCATGGCCTCGAGCTCGCTGCGTGAAGTCTCCGCGAGCGCGGCCATCGCGTCGGCCAGGCTCGACTCGTCGTCGGGCTGACACGTGAGCCCGGCCTCCGCCTTGCGCACGATGTCCGCCGCGTCACCGTTGACCGCCATCAGCACCGGCCGCGCGCAGGCCAGCGCGACCTGGGTCTTGCTGGGGATGGTCGCCCGGAAGAACGGCAGATCCCGCAGGTGCACCAGATGGACGTCCGCCAGCGCGCTGATGAGCGGCATCTCGTGATACGGCCGCCGCCCCAGGAACAGCACGTTGCCCGCGCCGAGCGAGCGTGCCAGGCCGCGGAGCTCGGCTTCCTGCTGGCCGGCGCCGGCGATCACGAGCTGGATCGTGGGCAGGTGGCGGACCTTCGCGGCCGCCCGGATGACCGTGTCCAGGCCCTGCAGCGGCCCGAGGTTTCCCGCGTAGACGATGTTGAAGCGCCCGGTGAAGCCGAGCTCAGCCGCGAGCCGTTCGTCGCGCCGCAGCGGGCGGAACATCGCCTCGTCGGTCCAATTGTAGATGACGTGGATCTTCTCGCCGGGGACGCCGCGCTCGACGAGCAGGCGCTTGAAGCCCGGCGAGAGCACGGTGACCGCCTTGGCGCGCCGGTAGACGGCGCGACACCACACCGAGAGGAGCCCGTGGACGATCCGCCGGACGGCCGCGCTGCCGAGCATGCCGGACTCGACGACCGATTCCGGCCACATGTCCGCGATGTGATAGATGAACGGCATCCCGCGGAGCAGCTCGAGCACCATCGCCGGCAGGCCTATCGTCGCGGGCGGATGGTAGACGTACGCGACGTCGCCCCGGCCGACGAGTGCCGTGCCAAGCGTCGCCGCGGACAGCGCGAAGCTCGTGTAGTTGGTCACGCGGCCGACGGCGGAGTTGCCGTGGCTGGGAAAGAGCGGCACCCGGAGCACCGGGACGCCGTCCATGACCTCTCGCTGCCAGAGCCGCATCCGATAGCCCGGGTACACGCGCCCGCCCGGATAGTTCGGGACCCCCGTGAGGACGCGCACGTCGTGCGCGTGCCGCGTGAGCCACCGCGCGAGCGGGAGGCCCCGGATCGCGCCCGGCTCGGGATCGAACCACTGGGTGAGGAAGATCGTGCGCAGCGCGGCCGACTCGGTGGATGACATCATCGGACGGCGTACCGGTTGAGCCACAGGTCGAGCATCAAGAGCCCGAACACCTCCCGTGAAAATTTCGTCTCCGCCGTGAGGTTCATCCGTCGCAGGTCATAGAGATGGCGAAACCGCGAGTCCATGAGGCGCTCGCGGATCAGGTGCGAGGCCCTGTTCACGAAGGTGCCGATCGGTGTGGTGAACCCCATCTTGTCGGTGCGGTGGATGATCGACTTCGGCACGCGACCGCGGGCCATCTCCCGCAGGAGCGGCTTGAGATCGCCGTTCTTCATGAAGCCGGACGTGCCGACCGCGAGGAGGTGGCGAACCAGCCGCTGATGGAGCAGGCTCGGACGGCTCTCCAGCGAGTGGCGGCCCGACAGCTTGTCGTCGATATTGAGCAGCCCCGGCAGGAAGTGGCGGCGGTCGAACCGCAGCATAGTCTCCAGCTCGTCATCGCTCCGGCAGTCGTCGTAGGCGGCCGTGAAGGTCTTCGCGACGTCGGGCTGGTAGAAGCGGTACAGCGACGGATCGCCTTTTCGGTGGGTGAACTCGAACCGGTCCTGCACCGAGGGGATCGCGCGCATCCGCTGGTAGAGCGCGCGGTACGAATCCTGGTAGCACTCGCCGAGCGCCAGCTGGTAGCGCGCGTAGCCGGCGAAGAGCTCGTCGCCGCCGGTACCCGTGAGGATGACCTTGTAGCGGCGCTTGACCTGCGCGAGCACATCGTCCAGCGGCAGGACGACCGAGCCGATCGAGAGCTCGTCGAAGTCCTCGACGATGTCGGCGAGCCGCGTCACCAGGTTGAACGACTCCTGCGCATTCACCACGAAGAGCCGCGTGCCCGTCCCCTGCACCACCTGCTGGGCGAAGAAGGTCTCGTTGCATTCTGGATCCGAGTAATTGCAGTGGTAGGCCATCTCCGGGCGCGCGACGCCGGTGATGAGGCTCGAGTCGAGTCCGCCACTGCAGAACGTCGTGAACGACGTGTCGCTGATGGTCGAGTCCAGCACGCACTCGGCCACGAGCTCGCGCGTCTGGGCGATCCATTCCGGCGTGGGCGCCGCGGGCGACTCGCGCCGGGCGCCCGGCGCGGCGAAGATGTCCTCGTAGCCGCCGATCTGCAACTGGCCGCGCTCGACGTCGATGTCGACGATGTGCCCCGGCGGGACCTTGCGGATCTGCTTGACGAAGGTCTTGTCGCCGAAGGTGAACTGATAGCGGGCGTACTCCGACATCGCCTCGTAGTCGAGCGCGGGCGCCTCCGGCATCGCGGCCAGGATCGTGCTCAGCAGCGACGAGACGCAGAGCCGATCCTTCGAGCGCCAGTAGTAGAGGGGCTTGACGCCGAACTGGTCCCGCACCAGCGACAGACGCCGCCGGCGCTTGTCGTAGACCACGAACGACCAGAACCCCTCGAGCTCTCGCAGGATCGCCGGGCCCCAGTGGCTCCACGCCTGCAAGAGCACCTCGGCGTCGCTCGAGCTCGCGACGGGGACCCCCGCCGCACGCAGACGCTGCGCGATCACGTTGAAGTTGTAGATCTCGCCGTTGTAGGCGAGGACGTGCGTCGCGTTCTCCAGTGGCTGCGCGCCGCGCTCGTCCAGGCCGATGATCGCCAGACGCGCGTGCGCGATGTCGACTGCGTGGTCGGACCAGAAGCCGATCCCGTCCGGTCCGCGCCGCCGGAGCCCGCACAGGAGCCGATGGTGGAACGGCTGCTCGTGACCCGCCAGAACGAGGATGCCGCACATGGTGCCGGCTATTCCCTCGGCCCGAACGCGAGGCGCACACCGTCCTTGAAGGCCAGCGGGTCGCGGCCCAGCAATGTGCGCAGAAGGGTCGGATCGCCCAGGCAATGCCGCATGTCCCCCGGACGGAAGCCGCCGACGATCTCGGGCGGGCAATCGACGCCCAGCGTCTCGGCGATGCCCTCGCACGCCTCGGTCAGGCGCGTCGGCACCCCCGAGCACACGTTCATCACGGCCGGCGCCGTGGCGCCCGCCACCAGGGCCAGCATCGCGGCGACGACGTCACCAACATAGACCCAGTCACGAATCTGGCGCCCGTCCTCGAGCAGCGGTGGTCGCCGGCCCGAGCGCACCCAGCCGGCGATGCGCGCGATGATCGTGGCCTCCCCGTCGTCGAGTCTCAGGCGCGGCCCATAGACCGACGAGCACCGGAGGATCGATACCGCGCCGGAGACGAATCCTCTGAAGCAAAGCTCCTGCAAGTACTTCGACGCGCCGTAGGTCTCCAGCGGCTCGGGACGCGCCGACTCCGTGATCGGCGTGATCTCGGCTTCCACCGCGCAGACGGCGCAGCTCACTTCGAAGCGGCCGGCCTCGAGATCTGCGGCATGCCGCGCGCCGTCCCGCTGGCCGCCGCAACGAGGGCATCGATACGTGTAGCCGGCGCCGTAGACGCTGAAGCTCGAGGCCAGCACGATCGTCCGGAGTCGTCTCCATGAGCGCGCGGCTTCCACCAACCGTCCAGTGCCGCGGCAGTTCGCGTCGATGATGGTGGCCGGCTCGCGGGCCGCGCGCGCGACGCCTCCGAGGGCGGCGAGATGCACCACCGCTTCGACGTCGTCGAACGTCCGGTCAGGGACCCAGGTCCGCAGATCCTCGAAGCGATAGTCGACGTCGCGGCGCAGATAGTCCGGTGGTCCCCGATGGACGCCGGGCTCGAGACTGTCGAGGCACACGACGTCGGCGCGCGCGTCGCGCAGCGCGTCCACGATGTGAGAGCCGACGAACCCGGCGCCGCCGGTCACCAGGACTTTCATGCGCGCGCCGCCACCGTCGCCGCGATCGCCGCGTGGTGCTCGCGGAACCAGTCGACGGTCCGCTCGACGCCCTCGCAGAGCCCGATGCTGGGCCGGAAGCCGAGCACCGTCCGGGCCTTCTGGATATCCGCCTCGCGATGGGTGGATCGGTCCCACGGCCGGCGCGGCCCGAACTCGATCCGGCTCGTGGAGCGGCACGCCTTGATCACGGTCTCGGCCAGATCGATGATCCTGGTCTGGACGCCCGTGCCGAGGTTGAAGGCCTCGCCGCGCGCTTCGGCCACCTCGGCCGCGGAGGTGAGGCCCGTCACCAGATCGTCCACGTAGATGAAGTCGCGCGTCTCCTCACCCGTTCCCGTGATCACGAGGGGCTCGCCGTGCAGCGCGCGCCAGACGAAGTTCGGGATCACATTGCGATAGCGGCCCGGCACCTCTCCAGGGCCATAAGAATTGAAGAAACGGCAGCGTACGGTGGGAACCTGACTATCGAAGTAGCTGCAGTAGAACTCGCCGAGCGTCTTCGTAATTTGATACGGGGTGTCGAGTTCGAGACTGACCGGCATATCTTCTCGGATCGGATCGTCGACGCCATGGCCTGCGATCGAACAGCCTGCCGACGCATAGACGAAGCGACGAGCGCCGCATGACGACGCCCACAGAAGCGTCGACAGGGTTCCGAATCCATTGGTGCGGAGGTCGTCGCGGGGGTGATCGACGCTGTTCTGGTTCGCAAACAGCGCGGCGAGATGGAACACGAGAGGCTGATCGACCTCGAGCCGCAGATCAGATATGTCACACACATCGCCGCGTGCGAGCTGTATCCGCGGGTCGGCCGGGATGAGCCATTCGTGGCCGGACGAGAGATTGTCGACCACCGTCACATGCTCGACCTGCTGCTCCAGCATGCGCCGCACGAGGCGCGACCCGATGGCGCCGCTGCCCCCGGTGACGACTACGGTACTCACGCGCGTTCACCACCGCGATCACCGCGGCCAGCGAGAGTCGCCGCATCATGCAGTACGTGCGCGTACTGCCGCCACACCCGCTCGATATCGCAACGCTCCAGAACGATGTCACGGCCCCGGCGGCCGAGCTCGCGTGCCAGATCCGGTTCTGCGAGAAGCTGACCGACCATCTTGGCCATACCAACGACGTCGCCCACGTCGGCGAGAAAGCCACTCTGGCCATGACGAATCAAGTCGGGTACCCCGCCAACCCTCGTCGCCACAACTGGCAGTCCGGCTGCCATCGCCTCGACGACCGCGTTGGGAAGGCCTTCGAAATGACTTGGGAACAGGAAGACGTCGCTATCGCGTAGAATCCGCTGAACTTCGCCGTTGCTGAGCCAGCCCGTCGTGCGCACCGCGCACGTCAGTCCGCGGGCTTCGACAGCTCGCGTAAATGCTTCCAAGTCCCGCCCCCCTCCGACAACGGTGAGAGTGGTCGCCGGATAGAGGATTCTGACCTCGGCAAGAACATCCAGCGCCTCGAACACCCCCTTCTCACGGGTGACCCAGCCAACGAAGGCCAGTCGATTCCCGGGCGGACGCGGCAAGGAGGGACCGCCGAGTTTGAAGCCGTTCGATACCTCGATAATCTTGCTGGGCTCTCCATACCGGCTGAAGAATCCGGTCCAGTACGCGCTGAGCACGCAAACATAGTGGGCACTGCAGAGTACCCAGCGCAGCCACGTGCGAACGACTCGCTGCCTCTCGCACTGGGCGGGCACGTTGCCACCGCTGACGTGCAGAACGACCCCCCGCCGCGCGAGCCTCGCCACAATGCACATCAATCCTTTCTCGAACAGGCTGACCGCGTCGGCCGCAAACACCAGCACGACGTCGGCCGCCCAGAGACGGACGACGAACCTCGACAGTCTCGCGATGGCGCGTGCCGCGCGCCGGGGTAAGGACGGCGGAGGCACCCGTGGAGCTGCGGTGGACAGCAATTCGAGTTCGACCGCCTGCGAGAGACTGCTTTGGAAGAGGGCGGTGGCGGCAACAGCTTGCCCCCCGGTCGCGCCATCAGAGCCGACTCCCACCGTCGCGACAAACAAGACGTGGAGCTTACCGGGTGCCGAGATAGCGGCTCCGTTTGTCCCGATCAGTTTTGCCAATGACGACAAGGGACGGATTAGAAGGGCTCGGCGAAACGCGGTGCGCCTCGCGCATCGTCGCTGCGCTGGTCGTTCACCGCCGTCAGCCGGGGACTTCGCCGGCCGAGCCAGACCGCCGCCAGGACTGCCGGGATCAGCGAGCTCACGATTCCCACCTTGAGCAGCGTGGCGAAATCGCCCCGAATCATCATGATCGTCACGGAAATGGCTACCGCATAGACGAGAACGCGGCTCTTGCTCGATGGACCGCGACTCCTGTACGCCACAGCGCCACGCACGATCACGCCTTCCAGGAAACTCACCGCGATGGCGCCGGGAATTCCAAAGTTGAGGTAGCCTTCCGCGAGTAGCGCATAGCTGTACCCTCCTCCCGCGCCGGCAACGACGGGATCGATCAGATTCACAAACCATTGGCTGGGCGCCAACGGGCGGTTCGGGCTGAGTGGTAGCGGAACCAGAAGCTCGAATGCCTGGATGAATGACTTTCCGAGCCAAAACGGCTCCTGGCCCGGGACCTGATAGATCGTCTCGGTCAACGCGAGTAACACCGCGATCGGTTCGGACATCATGTCGACGAGCGCACCGACGCCGAACTCATCGGTGATCCGCGTGACGATACCGCCGAGCCCCTCGGCGAGGTACGATCGGGCCAGTCCCACGACCGAAAAAATCAGGAGAGAGACTCCCGCGGCGACAGCCAGCGTTCGGAAGCGCACTCTTCGTATGTAGAAATGATGGGCAGCCAATAACGCGAGGCCGGTTTCCAGTACGACGCGGCGTCGGCCGGTCCGCAACATGAGCAGCGCCAGCACGATGAAGAGGATCAGCGGAAGCAGCGGGGCTCGACGATCTGGGTTTGCCATCGTCAGATACAGCACGACGATTCCGATTTGCGCGAGCATCACGCCGCCGGCCAGGACCCCAAGCCCGGCGGTCGCTTCGTAGCCGCGAGCGTAGTCCGACTCGGTCAGCGTTTCGAGACCAACGTTGACGACGAGAATTCCGACGAGCAACGTTCCGAGCGTGATCAGCCCCGCTGATATGACAACCCCTTCTCGGCGTTTCCAAGGCCCATCTGAGCGCGGCATGAGTCCGGCGACCGCGCGCCCCACGGGGCTTGCATATCCAAGGATGAACGCGCCAAGGGCGGCGAGGGCGAGCGTGACGAGGAAGCCACCGTCGAAGTGCGTCACGAGGTCGACGAACACCGGCGCATCGCCGAGCACGTGCCACAACACCATCGCAACAATCGGAAGCACGACATAGACGCCGAAGAACACGAGAAACAACGTATCCATCTCGACGAGATCCTGGGGGTGTCGCGCGCAGCGAAACCAGAGAGCGACGAGGTACACGGTGAGCAATAGAACCAGTAAGAGATCGTTGGTGCTTATCGAGCCTGGGATCGAAACGGCCGCAATGCCCGCGCTGATCACGAGCGCATTGAGAAAGGCGAGCGAGCTCCCCCACGCGGATGACAAGAGGGCTCTCACGGTGTCGCCCAGAGCCGGCGCCGCAGAGGGCGCATCGATTCCATACCGGACGCAGTCATAGCCACGAGGTACACGACGGCGGCAAATGGTACATACGTGGCCATTTCGAGAACGCCGTAATCGGAAGGGAGCAATCGCCGAAGCGCGATGGCGCCCACGCCGAGCAGAGCCCCCCAGGCGAGCGACGTCCAGGGTCGCAACGCCAGAAACCTGAGGCGATGGGTGCGAGTGACGTAGCGAAGTGTCAGCGCCGCGAGTGTCACACGGGAAACGAGATACGCGAGCCCCAGGGCTGCCACACCCCCCAAGTGAAGCCAGCTCAGCAGTCCCGAAACAGCGGCGAAAACGACGATGGCGGTGCCGAGGTTGCGCGTGTTCACCGCCTTCTCCGTCTCGCCGTCGATCAGGCCCCGCAGACAGGCGAACAGAAATGAGGGGGCCAGCGACAGGCAGACAATTGCGACGACTCCAGCCGCAGCGTCGAAGTCAGGACCGAGCCATAGCCGAATGAGTACATCGGCCCAGATGATCATCTGAAAGGTCGCGAAGATTCCCAGGTGCAACGCCCACTGGGCCACGTGGCGTGCCCGAAGGGTGTGCGCGTCGATATCGCCGCGCGCGACCGCCGCGGCCGAGGTGGGGATCAGCATTTGACTCAGTGCCCCGCTGATGGGGTTGAACGGCCGCATCAGCGCGAGACCGATCGCCAGGTAGCCGGCCCCGATGAGGCCAGCGCCAGACAACATCGCCATCCAGGGCAACACCAGATCCAGCGCTGGTTCGAGAGCGTTACCCGGGACTCTCGGCAAGCCGTAGCGAAACAAATTGGCCGCCTCGCTCCATGGCTTCACGCGGCTCTGATCGAGCATCCAGCGCACGATCCGGACCAAGGATGGAAGCGCGACGATTGCGGTGAGTAGTGCAGTCCAGACGATGAGCCTCGGAAGGTCGGAGTTTCGAAAGAGCAGCACGCACGCAAGTGGGGAAAGGCCAAGCGCGCCCACGGAGGTTGCCACGGACTCGAAGACGTGTTCGCGCGCGAGTTGAACGAGAATGACCATCGAGGCGAGCGCTTGCACGTACGTCAGCAGCATGAACGCACGCCACAGCGGCGTGGCTCGTTCAGTGTCCAGCAGCCGAGCGATCCACTCGGCGAATATCGCGCTGACCGAGCACGTAGCCGCGAGGCTGACTCCGGCAATGACCAGGCCGGCGACGGCGGCACTGGCCGCGCGTTCAGGCCTCGAGCTGAGATACGCTACGGTGCGCTGCAGTGCGATCGGCATCCCGAGCGCGGCGCAGGCAAGGAGCAGCGATCCGTACAGCCGAAAAACCAACACGGCCGAGAGGTCGAACGCGCCGTACCTCTGCGTATACGTTCGCATCACCAGCACCGTGCAGGCACTGACCGCCAGCGTGCCGGCGGCAACGAGCGCAGTCTGACCGAAAAATCGCTTCGAGGAGAGGATCACTTCACCTGCCTTGGAACAGAGCGCTGCATAGCGGGCATAGCTTCGCCCTCTCGATACCAGTGAGGGCGGGTCCGTCCAAATCAGCAGCATTCTAGTTGAGGTGCGGGAGGACTGGCAATGAATTTACGAGCTGAACGCGAAGTCATGGAACAGTTGGGGTTGGCAAAGAAGCTCGCCGGCATCGCCCGGACGATGGTCGCGACCATTGCGACGACGTTGCTGATGGCCGGCGACTTATCGGGGCAATCCGCCCCGGCCCCCGGGTTCGCGAACGTCAAGGACTTTCGCGCGGTGGGCGACGGTGCGACCGACGATACGGCCGCGATCAAGCGAGCGCTCGCGGTAGCGCTCCAATCGAAGGGGACCCTGTACTTCCCGCCGGGGACGTATGTGATCAATGAGCCGCTGACGATAACGGATACGGTCGCCGTCGTGGGCAGCGGCTGGGGTTCCGTCCTTGTCCTCAAGGACGGTGTCCGGCGAATCATGATACTCGTCCAGGGATTGTCGCCATCCGGCGAGACCGTCGGATTCCGTGTCGCGAACCTCGTGCTCGACGGCAATCATGGTGGGCAACTCGACGCCGGATTGCTTCAGATCAACAGCTCGGTCGGCTTCGTCGTCGACCATCTGTGGATCCGCAACGGTGGGCGAGTCGGGGAGTCGCGGTCGCAGGGCGTAGCCGGAATCTCGGTCGCCGTGAAGTCGCTAGCCTCCACCGTTCCCAGTCGGGGCGTCGTGATGAATTCGCTGATCGAAGGGACGACGAAGCCTGGCATTGTGTGGAGCACCCACGCGACCGACGGGCTGATCTCTGGCAACGTGATTCGGGGGCTACGCGGGAACTCTTTGACGCCTTGCCTCGCCGTCTCCGAGGGACGGAACGTGTCGGTGACCGGCAACTCCGTCAGCGGCTGTGAGGGAGCCGGAATCTCCATCGCGAACGGGGGCAACAATGTCGCGCCGCTCCATGCAATCATCGCCAACAACCACGTGTACGGGAACGGTGCCGGCGCGGTCGAGGGCAATGGTATCCAGGTCGTGAACGCATTCGCCGATCGCAATGCCTTCGTAGAGATTGCGGGAAATATCGTCTATGAGAATCACGGCGCCAGTGACGGATACGGCATCATGGTCCAGAACGTCGATCACGCCGTCATCAGCGGAAATATCGTCCGCCACAACCGGCGGAGCGGCATCGTCCTCTACAACACGAGCGGCGCGCTCGTCGAGGGCAACTATGTATATGGAAACAATACACAGGCGACGCCCGAACATTCGGGCATCATGCTTCACCACGTCAGCTGGGCTCATCTGAACGGCAATTTCGTATTCGACGACGGGCGAACCCCAACTCAAGCCTACGGGCTCTTCTTCAGCGGCACGAAGGCCAGCGATCGAATCTCCGTCATGAACAACGTGTTGTATCCGAACAAGCGGGGTCCGTGGCAGGGCCATGCGCGGCCGACGAATACGGTCTTCGTCGCGAATCGGACGTCGGACGAGACTCAGCTCGCTCTCGAGAGCACCAGTCCTGAAAGTGTGTTGGAGATAACAACGAGCGTGTCGCGTTCGGTGCCGGCTGCCGACGCCGGAGCACAGCCGCCAGGGCAACCTGCACTATATTTGCGCGTCAAGCACGGCGGGAAGGCGTATCGGATCCCGCTGTACGACGAATGAAGGCGCACTCTAGACGAAGAGGACGTCGAGCATGACCGATGCGGGTCTGAGATCCCCGATACGGGATCATTGGGAACGCGAGGTGTGCGGTTCGAGATACGGTGCAGACTTTCTGACCGACAGAGCGCGTTTCTTCAGAGAAATCGCGCGTACGCGCTATGAGCAAGACTACATGATCCCGGCATTCGCGCGATTCGAAGAAGGTCGCGGCAAGCGCGTCTTGGAGATGGGACCGGGGGCCGGCACCGATTTCGTCGAGTGGATCCGTCATGGCGCGCTCGTGTACGGCCGCGATTTGACTGACGCGTCAGTTGAAATGGTCAAGGAGAGGCTCGCCCTTGAAGGGCTCTCTGCTGACGTGGGCAGAGGCGACGCCGAAGACCTCATCGAATTCCCGGCCGACTTCTTCGACATTTACTACGCGTGGGGAGTTTTGCACCACACTCCGAACCCCGAACGGGCCTTTGCCGAAGCGCATCGTGTCCTCAAGCCGGGTGGGAGTCTCCGGATCATGCTGTATCACTTTCCGAGCGTCGGGGCGTTCTTGGTCTGGCTGCTCAATGGTCCGCTTCGATTTCAGTTGATAGGGCCCCGGCGCGTCTACGCTCAACACGTCGAGAGTCCTGGCACTCGCACGTTTTCCGTCTCTGAGATCAGATCCGCTCTCGGGACGATGTTCGATCCCGCCTTCATTTCGTGCCGAGTGTATCTGGGTTCGGGCGATCTCCTCACCCACAAGCTGTCAGGCCGATATTCTGGTAGGCACTGGCGGCTGCTCCAGGCGGTATACCCGCGGTGGTTCGTTCGGCGGGTGCTGGGTCATCGGTTCGGTAGCGTCCTTACGGTCGAGGCGAGAAAGTGATCGGTCCTCTCGCCGAGGCAAGAAGACCGATCACCGATCCGAGCAACTACTGCAGCGTGAGGAGAACCAGTACCTCGCCCTGGCCGCTCTCTAGCGATTCGAGGGCCTTGCCAACCAAGGTTCCGGGCTGGTGGATCGTGGCGCTTCCAATGCTCACCGGCTGCGAACGCATGGCGTATCCGGGCGTCGCACTGGTGACGAGCAGATCGCCGATCTTCACCGCGCCATAGGTTGCATCCACCTTGACCTTGACCCGGCCCATGTGGGCGACCTTGACCTGGTTGTCCCCGCCTTCGCCCAGAATCAACCCCGGCTTCTCGGACACGACGCCAGCGACCCGAGTATCGTAGGCGCGATCGCTTGCCATGACCTCATTCGGCTTGGCGCCGCCTAGAACGACCACGGTGCCGGGAGCGAGCTTGGCGGCCGCCGGCACCCATTCGGCTACGTCCTGGTACTTCGCCGCAATGTTGCCATCTACCTGGACGTCACCGGCCACGTGAAGGGTCGCGGCAGGCGACGTCGTACCGATTCCAACTCTGCCCGTCGGCATGAGCAGCAGCTGTGGCGCACTCCCATTGGTATAGATCCCCACGGGCATATTGGTTCGCGAGCCCATGTGAAAGCCCATGACGCCTCCGGAGCTGCCCGTGAAGAACTCGCCGAAATTCGAGCTTTGACTCATCCGGATGCGCCCATTCACGTGGAGCTCCGAACCAGGCGTCATCGTACTGATTCCGATCCAGCCAGCGTTCTGGAGGAGATTCTGCGCCCAAACCTGCTGTGCGCTGAGCAGGCCAACACCCACCGCGAAAAACGCTACGACGAATCGGTTCTTGTTGCTCATATCAACCGACCTCCCTCGTCTGTGACGGGGGCTCCGCCCCCCCGATCTTCCCGCGCATCCAAGCGTTTGCCCGGGGCGTTTGAGTGTCCACCCGACAACACTGACGTGTCCCTTTGGCTTCGTTGAAGTCGCTCAAACACGCGGTCGAACACAACCCACATTGACTGGAATTGCAGCGTTATCCAGCACAATTCGGTTCATCGCCCGGCCATATGTCAATCGCGAGAAACCTCACCTGGCGTGCTCCACGCTCCACGCCAGCTGATAGCTGCAGAACGGATGCCAGAGGTCAGAGTCTGCGAATCTCGTGAAGCGCACCTACATGGAGGTCCGGTGCGCGAGTCAGGCAACGTCGATCACGCACCAGCCTCCGGATTGTCTCCGATCGGGTGCGGCGTATCCAAACAGAGCCGGCAGTGCTCGATTCGAGCGACCTGCCTACTTCACCTCACGGTATTCAGCGGATGCAGCATGGCTGTCAGGGACTGCCTTCAGGACTCTCTTGCCCTCGGAGTCGACAGTCAACGAGACGGCGCCCGCGCCGCCGTCGGCGCTTTTGAAACGGAACTTGCCATCGACGAGCTCCAATCTGCCCTGGGTGCTGCGCGGAGGCTGAGTGTGGAGGACGCTCGTATACGAGCCATCGCGCTGCACGACTATCTCGATGGGAATCGAGACGCCTCCCATCGACGAATACGCACGCCACTTGCCGACGAATGGTTTGAGCTCGGTGACGTCCTGGGCGGATACCGTCGATGTACAGAGAACCAAGCCAACGAGAGCGAGCACTCCCACCAGGGGCACCTTGATCGTCAGCCCCATCTCAAAGAGACACAGTGAGTCGCGCGGGACAGTCAATTGCACCTCCGTCGGTTGCACCTCCGTGTGTCAAAAACATGTGAGGACCGTCGCTTCTCGAGCGTATCACGTGGTCCGCGAGCCGCAGCAATGTCTAATCGCTCGAACCGAGCTTCAGAAATAGACTCGATCACCACACCCTTGCTAGCGGAACGATCGCGTCACTTCCACCCGCAGGAGGTGATCGATCCCGTCGTCGCCGGCACGGAAGTTTCGATTTTTCACGTCGCTGACCTGATACTGGGCAAAAAGCGCATAGCGCTCCCAGAAACGATAGGACACGTCGATGGCACCACCGAGACGTCGTTCTTTGGGGCCAGTGAAATTGAACGCGGTGTTCCCGATGATGGCCCGGTCGAAGTCGACGCCGATCATCAGGTTTGAGCTGGCGCGGGCCGTGACGCGGGCGAAATAGTCGCGACCATCGGGGCCGATCGGACTCCCGATGACGTGGCCGCGCGTCCAGTAGCCATTGGTGAACTGGTCGTGGTTGTAGGACTGCGGCGACGTACGCGCGTATTCCAGCCGGGCGTCGAGCCAGTCCTGGCCGAACAGACCGAGGAAGTGGATGCCGCCGACGGCGCCCACCGTCACCGCCTTGGGGAGAAGGTTCGAGGCCAAGAAATGGCCGATGCCGCCGCTGGGCCCGCACTCGCCGCACGTGTCGTCCCAAAAGAACTCGCCGTAGAGTCGCAGATCGCGGCTCGGGAAATAATAGCGATCGAGATTGCGAAAGCGCAGCTCGCCGTCGACGCTGAACAGGTTGTTGCTGCGCTCTTCAGGACGATCGCGGACGTCCCCGAACTGCGGATCGAAGATGGCACCGAAGTATTTGCTGACCGGCAAGTACGGACCACCCCCGTCGAACATGACCGTGCGGCTACCGCCCAGCTCGATCCACGTCGCCGGCGAAATCGTGAGCCGCATGCCCGACAGCTTCGTATAGGGATGGTCGCGCCGCTCCTCGAGCTGGGCGAGGAATATCAGTGCCTTCATCGGCCCGATCCACTGGCCGATCCACGGCAGCTCGAAGGGCTCGGCGGAGCCCAGGCGGATCTGATCGAGCGGCGCCGCATTGTTCGAGAGCAGCATATTGTTGCGATAGCCCGGGCCCCACGCGATGCTGTCGCGCCCCACCAGGAGCTCGACGTTCCAGACCGTGAGCTTCGCGTAGCCCGTGATCAGCCGGGCCGCCGTGTAGTCCTCGTTGGCCTGGAGCTCGGGCTGCACGTAGAACGTCAGAAAATCGCCGATCTGCATGCGGCTCTCGAGCGTCAATCCGTTGTTGAACCCGCGATGGAACGAGCTGCCCTGCTCGCCCCAGAGCGAGAGGCCGTGGGCCGCGTAGCCGCCGAACACCTGGGCGCGATCGACCGGCGTGAACGAGAAGGTCCCGGGAGGCGTGACGCCGCTAGGGACCTGCACGCCGAGCTGGGCCAACTCGACCTTGTACTCCTCGATCAGGCGGTCGAGCGCCGGCTCGAGATCGCGCCGCATGTTGAGGCCCTCGGGCTCGTCGCGCCGGATCTTCGCGATCGCCCGCGCGACGATCCGCGCCGCCTCGATACGGCTGAGCGGCTTCGTGTTCAAGAGGGTACGATCCGTGAGGCCGGCCGTGACCAGGCGCTCCAGGTCGTCGTAGCTCGGGTCGCGATACTCCGAGAAGCCGCCCCAGTTCTTCAGCGGTACGTTCGTTCGATCGAACGCGACCGCCTCACCGAGCGCGACGAGCGTCGCGACCACGACGAACCCGCTCGCAAGCCACGATGCCAATGGGCTCCGGGCAACCATGAGCGCCATAGCATAGCCCAACGGGGGGTATGATCCCGAAATCCGCCGTGCACATGCTGCTCGCTCTCGGTTTGCTGCTCTTCGTGCCCAAGCTCGGCATGCCCTTGCTCGACCCGGACGAAGGCCTCTACGCCGAGATCGCGCGCGAGATGGTAACCAGCGGCGACTGGATCGTGCCTCACGTGAACGGGCTGCCTTATCTCGAGAAGCCACCGCTCTACTTCTGGCTCACCTCGCTGACCTTCACGGTGTTCGGGCCCTCGGAATGGGCCACGCGGGTCTGGTCCGCGATCTCGGCGCTCGGCACGGTGCTGCTCACCTGGCGCATCGCCCGCCGTCTCTACGGCTCGACGGCGGGACTGCTGGCCGGGGTCGTCGTCGCGACCGTCGTCGGCAACGCGCTCTATGTGCGCCGCGCCTCGACCGATCAGCTGTTCGTGTTCTGCCTGACCCTCGCGATGTACGGATTTCTCCGCGACGCCGAGCGTCCCGATCGCGGACGCGCGCGGTTCCTCTGGTTCTATATCGGCTCCGCGCTCGGCGTACTGGCCAAGGGGTTCATCGGCGTCGTCTTTCCGGTTCTGATCGTCGGGATCGGTCTGCTCGTGGTGCGCCGGCTCGGCTGGCGCGAGCTCAACCTGGCGCGCGGCGCCGCGGTGTTCGCGCTGCTCGCGGTGCCCTGGCACCTCCTGGTCGCGTGGCGATCACCGGCGCTCTTCAATTTTTATGTCATCGACAATCACCTGCTTCGGTTCCTCGACGCGCGCCGGTACGTGGAGGACGACGTGCCGAGCTCGACGCTCGCCTTCCTGGTAGCGAGCTTTCTCTGGGCATTTCCGTGGAGCGTCTTCGTGCTCGCGCGCCGCGAGCCCGATCGGTCGCCGCGGGCGAGCTGGCGGCCCCTCGTCGTCATCTGGTTGGCGGTGATCGTCGGCGTCTTCACGCTCTCGCGCTTCAAGCACGAGTACTACGCGCTGCCCGCCTTCCCGGCGCTGGCGGTGCTGGTCGCCGCCGCCTGGACGAGCGGGCGCGACATCGGCCGCTGGCTCGTGATCGGGCTCGCCGGATGTAGCGTCGTCGGGCTGTGGGCGCTATGGATGGGGGCGCGGCTCACGCCGGATCAGGCGCTGAGCGGCCTGGCCGAGCTCAACGCGTACTACCGAATTCTTCGGGATCAGGGCGCCGCGTTCCCGTTTGCGTCGGCTCGGCCGTTCGGGACCCTGCTGCAGGCGCTCGGGATCGTCCTCGTCGCGGGATGGACCCTCGCGACCTTGCTCTGGTTCCGGTCGTGGCGCCGTGGCGCGTTCGTCGCGCTCGTCGGCGTGGCCGGCGTGATCACGCTGCTGATCTTCAACCTGCTCGACGTGGTCGAGCCCATCCATTCCGTCAAGGAGACGGCGCGAGCCATCACGGCTGAGGCCGCGCCGGCCGATGTTCTCGTCGTCGAGGGCACACTCGAGTACAGTCCGGCCCTACCCTTCTATACGGGGCGCCGGTTCGCGATGGTGAACGGCGCCCTCAACTACTTCTCGGTAGCCGCGTCACTTCCCGAGGCGGACGGACTCTTCATGAGCACCGGCGACCTCATACGTCTCTGGAGTGGACCGCAGCGCGTGTTCCTGGTCGTGCGCAAGCCGCGCGGCCAGAGCGTCGTCGCCGTCTTGCCGGTGTCACGCGTCCGCGAGATCGGCCGCTTCGGCTCGCGCTGGCTCTACTCGAATCGCTGACCGATCACCCGATCACGCCTCACGTCGCGCTTCGCGGTCACGTTCCGCGCTCTTCGCGAAGCGATCGGAGCATCGAACGAAACGCGAGCGTGATGCGCAACCTGATGACTGCGCGACGTTTCTCAAATTTGAAATGTCAGAATAGGCGTGCGCATTGGCTAGGGCGGCGAATGGATGACACTCCGTCATCGCGTTGTTTGCACTTTTGTCTCGAGCGCACTTCCATGTTCTTCACGGTTCACCGACATTTACGTCGCTCTGGCTCGAATCGATCCATGCTTGGCACCGCCCGTGCAAAAAATCTGGGCAGCAAGGAAGACCCCTTCTCGATAAGGGCAAACCCGTCGCGAGACGGGGGCGCAACGCCACGGGTCAGGGAAACCTGACAGCCGGGCTGCCGAAGGAGGGGTGGGGAGTCACCCCCCGAGATCACGGTGGTCTTCCTCAAGGGAGATCACGCGTATGTTCGATCGGCGGTGGCTCCTGGGTCTCTGCCTGGCCCTGGGTGCTGTGTCGGGTGCAATGAATCCGGCGAGCGCCGGGGTGCTGGACGCTTCGTGGACCGCTCCGACGACGAATATCGACGGGAGCGCGCTCACAGACCTCGGATCCTATAAGGTTTACTACTCGACATCGGCCACCCCGTGCCCCGGCCCTAACTTCTTCACGGTCGTCGCCTCGACTGCGACCCCCTCGGCGAATCAGACCGTCAACTTCCGGCTCACCGGCCTCACGACCGGCGCAACCTACAACGTCTCGGTCACCGCCGTGGACACCGACGGCGCCGAGAGCAATTGCTCGCCGGCGGCCGGCGCCGTCGCGCAGATAGACTTCGCCGTCACCCCCCCTAGCACCACGGCGTTCGGTAATGTCAGCATCGGCAGCTCCGCGACCCAGACCTTCACCGTGACGAGCACGCGCGGCGGCACGATCACGGGCGCCGCGACGGTCCCCGCGCCGTTCTCCATCGCCTCGGGAAGCCCATTCACCCTCGTCGGCACCGGCGCCACCGCGACGGTCACCGTGCGGTTCACACCCACCAGCACCACGGCCGCGAGCACCAACGTCAATTTCAGCGCCGACGGCGACACGATCTCGCGGCTCGTGACCGGTACGGGTGTGTCGAATGGGTCGACGTTGACGGTCACCAAGGCGGGCAACGGGAGCGGCACCGTCACCAGCGCGCCCGCCGGCATCAATTGCGGCGCCACGTGCTCGGCCGCGTTCACGAATGGCACGTCGGTCACGTTGAGTGCCGCGGCGGCGACGGGCTCGACCTTCATCGGCTGGAGCGGCGGCGGCTGCGCCGGCACCGGGACCTGCACGGTCACGGTAAGCGCGGCCACGTCCGTGACGGCCACCTTCACGCAGCCGACGTTCGGTTTGACCGTCGCCAAGTCCGGTAACGGGAGCGGCACCGTGACGAGCTCGCCCGCCGGCATCAACTGCGGCACGACCTGCACGGCCTCGTTCAACGGCGCCACGGCCGTCGTCCTGACGGCTTCGCCCGCGGCGGGCTCGGTCTTCACGGGCTGGAGCGGCGGCGGCTGCACCGGCACCAGCACCTGTAGCGTCACCATGAGCGCCGCGACATCGGTCACGGCGACGTTCGGGCTGCAGACGTTCGGGCTCAGCGTGAACAAGGGGGGAGCCGGCACCGGGAGCGTCACCAGCACGCCGGCCGGCATCAACTGCGGCACGACTTGCAGCGCCTCGTTCAACAGCGGCACCGCGGTCAGCCTGAGTGCCGCCCCGGCATCGGGCTCCTCGTTCACGGGCTGGAGCGGCAGCTGTACGGGCACCGGAGCGTGCAACGTGACCATGAGCGCGGCGCGCTCGGTCACGGCGACCTTCGCGATCAATCCCAATAGCTTCAGCGACAATCCGCTGGTCACCAACACCACCTTGATGAAGGCCGCGCACATCACCGAGCTCCGCTCGGCGATCAACGCCGCGCGGTCCCGCAATGGCGTGGGCGCCTTCACCTTCACCGACCCGTCGCTCGCGGTCGGAGGAACCATCAAGGCCGTGCATATCCTCGAGCTGCGCACTGCGCTGAACCAGGTCTACACGCGGCTAGCGCGGACGCTCCCGACGTACACGGACGCGACGCTCGTGCCCGGCCAGACCAAAGCCAAGGCCGCGCACGTCCAGGAGCTTCGTAACGCCGTCAGCGTCCTGCCGTAGGGCCGGCCGACCACCTCGAAAGCCGCTGATATATAGGAGTTGCGCTACGCGATCAACCCGATGCCATAGGTCCTGGACGAGCGGGCTGACCCGGCGCTCTCGGTTTTCTTGACTCGCTCGGCCTAGGGGCGCTAGCGTGAATTCGGGCGATGCGCGGCTTCCTCTACTACCTCTACGCTCGACGTCTCCTGCGGCAGGTGCGCGGAAGTCACGTGCCACGCCATCTGGGCATCATCCTCGACGGCAATCGCCGCTACGCCATGGCCCGCGGCGTCCCAGACCTTCGTGAAGCCTACGCGCTCGGCGCCGAGAAGCTCGACGAGGTCCTGGAGTGGTGCGCCGAGATCGGCATTCGCGCCGTCAGCCTGTGGGTGTTCTCGACCGACAACTTCCACCGGCCGGCGACCGAAGTATCGGGAATCCTGTCGGCGGTCGAATCCAAGCTGACCCGGCTCGCGCGGCATCCCAGCTCGCACCGGCTCGGGTTGCGGGTGCGCGCGGTCGGCAAGCTCGACCTGTTGCCGGACTCGACGATCGCGGCGATCCGCGCCGCCGAGGAGGCCACCGCCGGCAACCGCGCGATGGATCTGACGTTCGCGGTCGCGTATGGCGGCCGTCAGGAAATCATCGATGCGGTGCAGGCGATGCTGCGCGAAAGAAACAAGCAGGGCGAAGATCTGCAGACGATCATCGACGGCGTCACCGAAGAGACGATCGGCCAGTACTTGTACGCGCCCGACCTGCCCGACCCCGATCTCATCATCCGCACGAGCGGCGAGATCCGGCTGTCAGGCTTTCTCTTGTGGCAGAGCGCGTATAGCGAGTTCTACTTCTGCGACGCGCACTGGCCGGCGTTCCGCAAGGTCGATTTCCTCCGCGCCGTCCGGGCCTATCAGGAGCGCGAGCGCCGCTTCGGGACCTGATTCGCCCTCCACTCGCTGCCTAGCACACCGCACGCACATCGCGACGTTCTGCGCTAAGCTAGCGGCGCCATGAGACTCGCCGGAAAAGTCGCGTTGATCAGCGGCGGCGCGCGCGGTATGGGCGCTGCCGAAGCACGGATGTTCGCGCGTGAAGGCGCCCAGGTGGTCATCGGTGACGTCCTCGAGACCGAAGGACGCGAGGTCGAGGCTGACATCAAGGCCAAGGGCGGCGAGGCCGTCTCCACGCGCCTGGATGTGACCAGCGAATCAGACTGGCAGAAAGCCGTCGGCCTGGCCCAGGGCCGCTTCGGCAAGCTGAACGTCCTCGTGAACAACGCCGGGATCGGCGGCGGCGGCCGGATCGAGGACACGACCGTCGAGGACTGGGACCGCATGATGGACATCAACGCCAAGGGCGTGTTCCTGGGGACCAAGAGCGTGATCGCGGCCATGCGCCGGGCCGGCGGCGGCTCGATCATCAACATCTCGTCTCAGCTGGGGCTCGTCGGCACCGACAACAGCAGCCCGCAGTACCAGGCCTCGAAGGGCGCCGTGCGCCTTTTGACCAAGGCCACGGCGATCCAGTACGCGGGCGACGGTATCCGCGCCAACTCCGTCCACCCCGGACCGATCGTGACGCCGATGACCGAGCGGCGCCGGGCCGATCCTGCCACGCGCCAGCTGATGGTCTCGCGTATACCCCTCGGCCGATATGGCGAGCCCGACGAGGTCGCCTATGGCGTGCTCTACCTGGCGTCGGATGAGTCCGCGTTCATGACCGGCAGCGAGCTCGTCATCGACGGAGGCTGGACCGCTCAATAGCTCGGTGCGCTGACGATGAGCCCCGGCGCGACAATTCTCGTAGTAGACGATGAACCGGCCGTGCTGGACACGGTCCGGGACGGCCTGTCGGTGCACGGGTATCAGGTCCTAAAGGCCGCGAGCGGCGACGAGGCGCTGCAGGTCGCCCAGGGCCATCCCGGCCCGATCGCGCTTGCTCTGGTCGACGTCGTCATGCCCGGTATGAGCGGGCCCGAGGTGGTCCAGCGGCTCCACCAGATCCGGCCAGATCTTAAGATTCTCTTCATGTCTGGCTTCTCGACCGAGGTCATCGTCGTGCACGGCATCACCCAGCGAGATCCGATGCTCGTCAAGCCGTTCACGCTCGATGCACTCGGTCGCAAGGTGCGCGAGATCCTCGACTACCGCTCGCCGTTCGCGCGCCCGCCGCAACCGCCTCGCTGATCGGCGTCGATTAATGACGCGTTTTCATCATCTTTGGTCGACGGGTGTGCGACGGTCGCGACGCGTTCTTCATTACTTGACAACTCTCCGCTGCCGCCGCAAAGTCCTATATCCAGGAGGGCAGCGTGTCAGTCCCAGGTGAACGGCTGTTGGTGGCGATCGAAGCTGAGATCAAGAACATCTCCAAGCTTGAGCACACGTTGGCCCGGACCAAGCTCGTGCTGCAAGAACACGCGAGCCGGCTCCGTCTCGGCACCAATCCAGAGCTGGTGATGGCGTCGCTCAAGCTGGCGGTTCCCCATGAGACAACACTCGCGCTGATCGAGCGAGTCGACCCCGTGCTTTCTACGCCGGCCGAACTTCCCCCCAAGAAGTAGCGAATCGTCAGATCGTAGTCGTCGCTCGCCGCAATCGCGGGGACGAACCGCGCGGGCTCTGCTTGCCTGCTAGTTGCGCGGCTTGAGCAGCCAGTCGATCACCGCGCCCGTGTCTTCGGACTCGGTCGACGGCGTCGTGCGCTGCCGTGTCGTTGCGGCGGGGGCCTCCGGTGACGCGGCCGCCGGCGGAGACTGCGCGGGCTCCCGGCGCTCGACTCTCGGCGCGGCCGGGGTGGCCGCCTGAACCGGCGGCGCGGTTCGCGGAGAAGGCGTGACGGCCGGACCGTTGGGGGTAACAGTCGGAGGCGGTGGCGTGGTCGCCCTGGAAGGCGGCGTGACGGCCGTCGCCGGCACCGAAACAGTCGGCTGAGGCGGCGGCGTAACCGGTCGCACCGTGGGCGTCGGGCGCGTCTCGATCGGCGCCGCAGGCGGCGCGACGGCCGTGGGCGACCGCGGGGCCACCGGTGCTCTCTCTGCTGGCGGGGCCGCGACGGCTGGAGGCGGCGACACCGGAAGCGCGCTCTTCGCCGGCGGCACTACGCTCGGCTCGGGCGCCATTCGGGCGCTCGGCAGCGGAGACTCAGCCGCTGGCGCTCGTCCCGAATCGATCAGCGGTGTGCCGGGCTTTCTCGGCTCAGGCGCAGGCGGCGCCACGGCCGGAACGGGAAGAAGCGACTCGCGGGCCGTCGGCGTCAAAAGTGAGCCGGCGGGCCGCAGCGCCAGAGCGCCCCAGATGACGGCCGCGGTCGCGACCGTGGCGAGCGCGGCGCCCCCGACGATCACCGCCGCTCGCTTTCGCCGTGGCGCAGGGCCGTGGGCGCCGGTCCACAGGAGATTGAGGATGTCGCCCATCAGCGGGCGCGCCTCGGGCTGCTTGTAGAGCGCGAGCGTCACCGCGCGCGATACCGACGCGGGTACGCCGTCGCGCTTGCGGTGGATCGCGACCGGCGCGTCCTTCACGTGCTTGGCGAAGATCGCCTCACGCGTCGCTCCCTGGAATGGCGGGTTGCCACTCAGGAGCTCGTAGAGCGTGACGCCGAAAGCGTAGATGTCGGTCTTCTCGCTGACCGGGCCTTTCTGGATCTGCTCGGGCGACAGATATTCCGGCTGCGGCTCGGCATCGACGAGGCCTTGGACCTCACGCGCGTCGCGAAGGCCGGCCAGCTCGACGTCGAGGAGCTTGACGTGGCCGTCGTCGAGCATCATCACGTTGTGCGGGCAAATGGCGCCGTGCGTGAACCCCATGTTGTGCAGGGTCTCCACGGCTCCGCCGAGCTCGAGCGCCAGTCGGAGCGTGGCGTGGACGTCGAGGGGCGTGTGACCGGCCATCATGTCGCTCAATCGCTTGCCCTCGACGAATTCCGTGACCGTGAACGGCCGGCCCATATCGAGCTCGCCGAACTCCAGCACTCGCGCCATCGCCGGGTGCGATGTCGAGGCTGAGATGATCGACCGCCCCATCCTCAGGACAGTCTGCGCCGCCTGCGGCGTGCTGGCGAAGTTGCGCGGCAGAAAGCGGATCGCGACTCGGTGCCCGGTCGATTCGTCCTCGCCGACGCACACGGTGCCGAACGCTCCAGCACCGATCTCGCTGACGACGCGGTAGCGACCTCGCACACGCAATCCGCTCGGGAATCTCTCGCCGAGCTGACCGTTCGGAAGGGCCGCGGGACCGGTCTTCGCTTCTCTCGTCACTACTGCGTCCTCCTCGACAACGTAGAGACTATTCATACATCATAGCGGGAGGCCCACGTCAAGTAGCGTGGGATCCCTGGGACGCCAGCCGCCCGAGTGGGATAATCAGCCGGAATGAGCCCCTGCAGCACTCCCAAGGTCCTCGCCGTCTGCCTTTTCCTGGGGATGGGCGGGCTCGTCCCAATCCGCGATTCTGTCGCGGCCACGGCCGTCACCGAGCCCGAAGGCCCCAGGGTCCGGGTCGAGCTGGTGAGCGAGGTCTCGGCGGTCGCCCCTGGCCAGACGCTCTGGGTGGGGCTCCACCAGCGGATCACCCCGGGCTGGCACACCTACTGGATGAACCCGGGGGACTCCGGTGACCCCCCCCGGATCGAGTGGTCCCTACCGCCCGGCTTCATGACCGGCGACTTTGTCTGGCCGCCTCCCGAGAGGCTGCGAGTCGGCCCCGCCATGACCTATGGCTACTCCGGCGAGGTGGTGCTGCCGCTCTCGATCACGGTGCCGGCCAACCTCGTCGTCGGCCATCGGGTGACGCTGCGGGGGAAGGCGAGCTGGCTCGTGTGCGAAGAGGTCTGCATACCCGAGGAGGCTCCGATCTCGCTGACCATGCCCGTGACGAACGGCGCTGCGCCGCCGGATCCCCGCGGCTCGGCTCTGATCGCGGCTGCTCGGCGGGCAAGCCCGACCGCGAGCCCGTGGCCGGCATGGTTCACCGCCACGAACGACGAGGTCGCGTTCACAATCGGCGCCCAGGGGTTGACGCCCGATCGCATCATCGACGTCTGGTTCTTTCCCTCGCAATGGGGCGCAATTGACCTTGCAGCATCCCAGCGCACCAGTGTCGACGCCTCCGGAATCAGGATCGACGTCGCTCGCGGCTCGCTACGTGAGGGGGCCGCGGCGCCGATCGAGGGCGTACTGGTCGTGGCCGAGCGGCTCGAGGGCGGGGTCGCGCGCCACGCGTTCTCCCTGAAGGCAACGCCGAGGGCGGGCGGCGAGGACGGTCAGAGCACGATGCTGTCCCTGCTCCGTGCCGTCGCCCTGGCGCTGGCCGGCGGGCTCGTCCTGAACCTGATGCCCTGTGTGCTGCCGATGCTCTCGGTCAAGGCACTCGGCCTGGTCCAGCATTCGAGTGGGCGTCGTGCGCTGCTCCGCAATCACGGCCTCGCGTACACCGCGGGAGTGCTCGCCTCGTTCGCGATCGTCGCCGGAACGTTGATCGTCCTGCGGGCCGGGGGCGAGCAACTCGGCTGGGGTTTCCAGCTCCAGTCGCCGGCCTTCGTGACCTCGCTGGCATGGCTCTTCTTCGTGCTGGCGCTAAGCCTTTCGGGAGTGATCACGGTCAGCGGACGCTACGCGGGCGCCGGCCAGGCGCTGACGGCCCGGCCGGGCTACGCGGGATCCTTCGCGACCGGCGCGCTGGCGACCGTGGCGGCGACCCCGTGCACGGCGCCGTTCATGGGCGCCGCCGTCGGGTTCGCCGTCACCCAGCCGTGGCCGGCCGCGTTGCTCGTGTTCGAGACGCTCGGTCTCGGACTCGCCCTGCCATATCTGATCCTGACACTCGTGCCCGGCTGGGGCCGCTTCCTGCCCAAGCCCGGTCCCTGGATGACGCGCCTCGAGCAGTTCCTCGCCTTCCCGCTCTACGCCTCGTCGGCGTGGCTCGTGTGGGTCGTGAGCCAGCAGGCCGGCTCGAACGGCGTGGCGGCGGCGCTGGCCGGAGTCGTGCTGATCGCGTTCGCGTGCTGGCTGCATCGAACCCTCGGCGGCGTGCCCGCGCTCTGGCGTCGCGCCGCGACGCTGGCCGTCGTGGCGGCGCTTCCGGCGCTCATCGTCGGCATCGTCGCGCTGGCTCCGCTTGGCGCCGGCACACCCTCTCCGGCTCTCGAAGGCGCCGGCGACGGCGCGGTCGGCTGGGAGCCGTTCAGCCCGGAGCGTCTCACGGCGCTCCGGGCGGCCGGCAAGCCCGTCTTCGTGAACGTCACGGCCGCGTGGTGCGTGACGTGCCTGGTGAACGAGCGCGTCGCGCTCCGCTCACCGGCCCTCGCCGAGGTCTTCGCGAAGAAGGGGGTCGTGGCGCTCAAGGCCGACTGGACGACGCGAGATCCGGCGATCAGCCGGGTGCTCGGCTCGCTTGGACGCAGCGGCGTGCCGGTCTATGCGCTCTATCCGCCAGCTCCGCTCGGCGGCGTGCCGACGTTGCTTCCGCAAATCTTGACCGAAGGTGCGGTGATCGACGCGATCGACAAGCTATGATCGTCGCCGACCATGTAGTCGACGACCATATAAAGGAGAGTTCATGTTGACCGATCACCTGACCCGTCGCACGTTTCTCGCGGGCGCGACGCTCGCCGGGCTCGCCACCGTCACGCCGCGCGGCGTCCTCGTGGCGCCGCTCGCGTGGGCCGCGGGTGTGGCCAAGGTCGGGGAGTCCGCGCCCGGCTTCACCGTCGCCGCCACGACCGGCCAAAGCGTGAGCGTCACCGATCAGCGCGGCAAGCTGGTCGTCCTCGAGTGGACGAACCACGACTGTCCGTACGTGCGCAAGCACTACGAGACCGGCAACATGCAGTCGCTGCAAAAGGAGATCACCGCGCAGGGCGTGGTGTGGCTCACGTTGATCTCGTCCTCGCCCGGGACGCAGGGCTACGTGACGGCCAAGCAGGCCGACGATCTGACCGTCTCGCGCAAGGCGAGCCCGACCTCGGTGCTACTCGATCCGACAGGAGTCGTCGGCAAGGCGTACGGCGCGACGAACACGCCCCACATGTACGTGATCGACAAGAACGGCGTGCTCGTGTACGCCGGCGCGATCGACGATCGGCCGACCACCCGGCGCGCCGATATCCAGGGAGCGCACAACTACGTGCGCGCCGCGCTCGCGGACGTGGCGGCGGGTCGCGCGGTGCAGACGCCGGTCACGCGGGCGTACGGCTGCACGGTCAAGTACGCGTAGCACACGCCGGCGCGTGACTCGTCGGCGCCTCTCGCCGGTCGGGCGTCTGGTCTGGCTGCTCGCGCTCGCGGCCTGCGTCACGACCGCTGCGGCGTTGCGCCTGGTCGCGGCGGCCGGCGCCGCCGACAAGCCGCGTGCCGAGCGCCCCGTCTACAACGTCGGCGACAAGTGGATCCGCACCGACGGCATCTACGTGCTCGTGCGGATCGAGAAGGACATCTACGTCTTCTCGGCCGGCGGCGGCAAAGAGGTCCACCTCGGCAAGGACCTGGGCATCAGCAAGATCGTGCTGGACGGGCGGCCCGAGCTCGACCTCGAACCCGCGCCGCGCTTGAGCTGGCCACTCGAGGTGGGCAAATGGGGCACGACGCGCGTGCTCTGGCGCGGGCCCCTGCCGCAGCCACTGGCGAATTTCAGTGGCACCGTCAGCATCATCTGGCAGGTCGACGCGCACGAAGAGATCGCGACAGCGGCGGGCACCTTCCCCGCGTTTCGCATCACGCAGAAGATCGAGACGGTCCAGAGCCTGCAGAGCGGCAGCGGCCAGCAGTTCGCCCAGGTCATGCTGTGGTACGCGCCGGACGTCCAGCGCTTCGTCAAAGCGCAGGGCAACCTCAAGGGCTTCAACTGGGAGCTCAACCGATCGGCGGCACCGGCACCGCCGCCCGTCATCGCCGCGCCGGCGCCCCAGCCGGCCGAGCCGCCGCGTCCACCGGCCGAGCCGCCGCGTCCACCGGCCGAGCCGCCCAGCCGAGAGCCCGCCCCAGCGGCGCCCGTGCCGCGCGCTGAGCCGCCCAAGGGCGGCGACACCGAGCCCCCGAAGATCACGATCAATCAACCGGCCGCCGACGCCCGGCTCA
>Ga0075423_10000280_pt1 | contig 39010 bp, 34 predicted proteins | sample SoiMethybrSBSTD2_FD_80114 | JGI IMG/M metagenome (GOLD analysis project Ga0075423, IMG submission 80114) | Bulk soil microbial communities from a Populus tree surrounding site in Tennessee, USA - Soil MetaG P. TD hybrid SBSTD2 | ecosystem: Environmental > Terrestrial > Soil > Tree plantation...
CTGTTCAATGACGTCGCCGACCGCGAGCGCGACCGCCTCGATCCGCGCAAGCGCACGCGCCCGATCGCGGCCGGCCGGTTACCCGTGGGCGTGGCCGTCGGCGTCGCCGTCGCTCTCGTTGCCGGCGGGCTCGTGTGCGCCGCGATCCTCTCGCGCGGGTTCCTGTTGACGGCGCTGGCCTACGTCGTGCTGCTGATCGCCTACTCAGCGTGGCTCAAGCACATCGTCATCGTCGACGTGATCGTGGTCGCGGGCGGCTTCGTGCTGCGGGCCATCGCCGGCGCGGTCGTGATCGCCGTCGAGATGTCGGGCTGGCTTCTGATCTGCACGATCTTGCTCGCGCTGTTCCTGGCGCTCGGCAAGCGGCGCTACGAGTACGTGGCGCTCGAGCAGGACGCGGCGCGCCATCGCCCGATCCTGGCCGAGTACAGTCCGGCCCTGCTCGACCAGATGATCGCGGTCGTGACCGCCTCGACCGTGACGGCCTACGCGCTCTATACGATGTCGCCGGAGACTGTCGCCAAGTTCCACACGCACTGGCTCCCGGCGACACTGCCCTTCGTGCTCTACGGGATCTTTCGCTACCTCTACTTGTTGTATCAGCGCCGTCTCGGCGGCAACCCGTCAGAGCTGCTGCTCAGCGACCGGGCGCTCCTGATCAACACGGTCTGCTGGATCTGCGCGGTTCTGCTGATCATTTACGGCCTGCGGCTAGAGTAAAATATCGGTAGCATGTCGAGCGCAGTCGCCCTCCTCCGTACCCGCCCCGAGACCGTCGTGGACGACTACGGGCGGCTCATGAGGTTGGTGAAGTACGGTGACGTCCTGCCCCCCGATCAGGATCTGATCGTGAAGCTCAACCTCTCGTGGACGAAGTACTTCCCGGCGTGCTCGAGTCAGCCCTGGCAGGTCGACGGAATCCTGACCGCGCTCGCCGACGACGGCTACGATCGTCGCCGGATCTTTCCCGTCGAGAACAAGACCGTCGTGACCAATCCGATCGCGGGCTGCCGGAACAACAAGTGGCGGCCGGTGCTCGAGCGCCACGGCGTGCCGTTCATTCCGCTGCCCGAGGTCGACTGGACCGTCTACAAGTTCAAGTCGCCGCTGCTGAAGCTGAACGAGATCTTCCCCGAGGGCATCGAGATCCCGGCGATGTACGTCGGGAAAAACGTGCTGCATGCGCCCACGGTGAAGACGCACGGGCACAGTCGCACCACCGGCGCGATCAAGAACGCGTTCGGCGGCCTGCTCAAAGAAGTCCGCCACTATGCGCATGAGTTCATCCACGAGGTGATGGTCGACCTGATGTACATGCAGCGAGAGCTGCATCCATCCGTGTTCGCCGTGATGGACGGCACCGTGATGGGCGACGGCGCCGGGCCGCGCACGATGGTGCCGCGCGTCGGTAACCTGATCCTCGCCTCGGCGGACCAGGTGGCGATCGACGCGATCGCCGCGAAGATCATGGGCTTCGATCCGCTGTCAATCCCGTATCTCCGGATGTGTCAGGAGCGCGGGCTCGGCGTGGCGGATCCGCGGAGGATCGAGCTCGTCGGTGACACCGAGCTCGCGTCCAGGTCGATGGGCTTCAAGACCAGCCGGAGCCCGGTGATCTGGGGCGACCAACTGATCCGGCGCGGCTCGCTCAAGCCGCTCAAGCACTTGCTCCTGCACTCGCGGCTGGTGGTCTGGGCGCCGTTCGCCTCCAACGTCTACCACGATCTCTTCTGGTATCCGACCGTCGGCCGGGCGCGCATCCGGGCTTTCACCGGCACGCCGTGGGGCCGGCTCTTCGAGAAATACTGATGGCGGTACCCGTCCGAGTCCGATTCGCGCCGAGCCCGACGGGCCATCTGCACGTCGGCGGCGCCCGCACCGCGCTCTTCAACTGGCTCTTCGCGCGGCACCATCGCGGCAGGTTCATCTTGCGCATCGAGGACACCGACGCCTCGCGTTCGACCGACGAGAACATCGCGGCGATCGTCGACGCGCTCAGCTGGCTCAACCTCGACTGGGACGAGGGTCCGCCGAGCTCCGGCTATCGCCAGACAGAGCGGTTCGAGATCTACCGGGAGCACGCCCAGCGCCTGCTCGCGGCCGGCCGCGCGTACTACTGCGATTGCCCGCCGGAGCTGCTCGATCGCGAGCGCGAGGAAGCGCAGAAGCGCAACGAGACGTTCCGGTATTCCGGACGCTGCCGCGACCGAGGGCTCACCGCCGGCGCGCTCCGGCTGCGCATTCCGACCGAGGGCGCCACGGTCGTCAACGACCTGATCCACGGCTCGGTCACTTTCGAGCACAGCCAGCTCGACGACTGGATCCTGGTCCGCACCGACGGCACGCCGACCTATAACTTCTGCGTGGTCGTCGACGACGTCACGATGCGCATCAGCCACGTGATCCGCGGCGACGACCATCTGTCGAACACGCCCAAGCAAATCCTCTGCTACGAGGCGCTCGACTACGCCGTGCCCGAGTTCGCGCACGTCTCGCTGATCCTCGGCAGGGACAAGAGCCGCCTGTCCAAACGCCACGGCGCCACCTCCGTGCAGGCATTCCGCGACGCCGGTATCCCGGCCGAGGCGCTCGTGAACTACCTGGCGCGGCTGGGCTGGTCGCACGGCGACCAGGAGGTGTTTTCGCGCGGCGAGCTGGTCGAGCTCTTCGACATCAAGAACGTCGCCACCTCCGCCGCGGTCTTCGACTCGACCAAGCTCGAGTGGCTCTCGCAGCACTATCTGAAGACGATGCCCGGGCCGAAGCTCGCCGAGCTCGCGACGCCGTTCGTCCGCGCTGCCCAGCTGACGCCGCCCGCCGATCAGGCGCGGTTCATCGGGATGCTCGACACGCTTCGCGAGCGCGCGAAGACCCTGGTCGAGCTGGTCGAGGGGGGCCGCTTCTACTTCGAGCGGCCGGCCGCGTACGATCCGAAAGCGGCGCAAAAGCTGTTCACATCCGAAGGCGCTCGGCGTCTTCGGCTCTTGATCGAGCGCCTCGAGAGCGTCACCGCGTTCACGGTGGCGGCGATCGAGCCCCTCGTTCGCGCGCTCACCGACGAGCTCGGGCTCAAGCTCGTCGATCTGGCTCAGCTCGCCCGTCTCGCGGTCACCGGGCGGACGGCGTCGCCGCCGATCTTCGACGTGCTCGCGCTGCTCGGACGCGACGAGTCGCTGGCGCGCCTGCGCCGGGCGCGCGAGGTCGCGGAGCGCTCCGCGTGAGGCTTCTGCTGGCGCGCCACGGCCAGTCCTTGTGGAACCAGGTGCGGAAGTTCCAGGGCGCCAACGACATCGGCCTCTCGGATCTTGGCCGAACCCAGGCCGCCGCGCTCGGTCGCGTGCTCAAGAGCGGCTATCGCGTGCAGGCCGCGTACGTGAGCCCGATGTGCCGTGCGATGGACACGGCGGAGGTCGCGCTCGAGGGCACCGGGATTCCGCTGACGCCGATTCCCGAGCTGCGTGAGCTCTCGCTCGGCGAGTGGGAGGGCTGCACCGTCGACGATGTCCGCGGACGCGAGGGCAATCCCTACCTGGCGTGGGTCCGCTCGCCGCTCGATTGCCCACCGCCAGGCGGCGAGCCGCTGCCCGACGTGTGCGCACGGGTGCTCCAGGCGATCGATGGCATCGCCGCGAACCACCGCAACGGCGAGGACGTGCTGGTGGTCGCCCACGGCGGTGTGATCAGCGTCTATCTCTGCCATCTCCTCGGCATCTCGTTCAACGCCCTCTGGCGGATGCGCATCGACAACTGCTCCCTGACAATCGCCCGCCCCCCCCGCCTCGTGTCAGTAAACGACACCGCCCATCTGCCTCCTGGGCCTCAGGCTAGGTGGTTTGAGGTGTCCGAGGCGGGGGGCCGGTCGGCGGGGGTGCCCTCCGCGACGCGTGTAGTCAGCGTGGACCCGACCCCCGTGCAAGGAAAAGAACCGCCGCGGGCAGCGGCTAGCGTCGGCGCGGAGGGCACCCCCGCCGACCGGCCCCCCGCCTCGGACACAGAGCAGGTGCGGTGAGCATTCTGATTGCGCTGTTCGGCGGGATGGCGCTGCTGCTGTACGGCATCCGCCTCAGCGGCGAATCGTTGCAGCGCGTGCTCGGGGCGCGGCTCAAAACCTTGCTCACCGGGCTCTCGCGCCGCCGCATCTGGGCGGTCCTCTCGGGCGCGGCGGCCACCGCGCTGCTTCAGTCCTCGGCGGCCACGACCCTGATGCTGATCGGCTTCGTCGGCGCCGGTCTCATGAGCTTCCGGCAGACGCTCGGCGTCATCCTGGGCGCCGACATCGGCACGACCTTGACCGTTCAGCTGATCGCGTTCCGCATCACCGACTACTCGCCGCTGCTGGTCGGGATAGGCTTCACCGCGACGTTCATCGCGCGCCGGCGCGTGCCGAAGGATCTGGGGCAGGCGCTGCTCGGCCTGGGCCTCGTGTTCCTCGGCCTCAAGCTCATTCTCGACAACGCCGGCGCGCTCAAGGCCTCGCCGCTAGCCCTCGACCTGCTGGCCGCGGTCGCCCAGAGCCCGGCGATCGGTGTGGTGGTCGGCGCCGTGTTCAGCGCGCTGGTGACCTCGTCGGCGGCCACACTCGGGCTGGCGCTGGCGTTCGCGCACCAGGGGCTCTTGCCCCTCGACGGCGCCATCGCCGTCGTGCTCGGCGCCAACATCGGCACGTGCGCGACCGCGCTGACCGCGTCGGTCGGCGCCTCCGCCGAGGCCAAGCGCGTGGCGGTCGCCCACATCGCCTTCAAGGTACTCGGAGCCGCGCTGGTGTTTCCGTTCATCGGGCCCTTCACGACCCTGGTGGCCAGTACGGCCGCCGATCCGGCCCGCCAGATCGCCAACGCGCACACGTTCTTCAACGTCGGGATCAGCCTCCTGTTCCTGCCGTTCACGCCGCTGGCCGCGCGGGCCATCGAGGCGCTCGTCCCGGACGACCAGCAGGGCGACAGCCCCTTCCGCGTGCGTTATGTCGACGAGCGCTCGCTCGATCAGCCTGCGCTCGCGCTCGGCCAGGCCACGCGCGAAGCGCTGCGCATGGCCGACGTGGTGCAGGGGATGCTGCGCGACGTGCCGGTGGTCTTCGCCAGCAGCCACCACGAGCTACTCGAGGACGTGGAGCGACGCGACGACCAGGTCGACTTCCTCGAGCGCGAGATCAAGCTCTTCCTGGCGCGCCTGGGGCGCGACGCGATGGGGCCTGATCTCTCCCGCAAGGAGATCGGGCTCATTTCGGTGATCGGCAACCTCGAGAACATCGGGGACATCATCGACAAGAACCTGATGGAGCTCGGCCGCAAGAAGCTCTATCAGGCCCGCCGATTCTCCGACGCCGGCTGGGCCGAGATCCAGGAATTCCACGGCATGGTGTCGAAGAACCTCGAGCGCGCCATCGCCGCCTTCGCGGCCAACGACCGCGGGCTCGCGCAGGAGGTGCTCGACCAGCGCGCGCTCATGCGGCAGCGCGAGCGCGACCTGCGCGAATCCCACCTCGGACGATTGCGCGCCGGGCTGGCCGAGTCGATCGAGACGTCGGAGATTCACCTGGATATCCTGACCAACCTGAAGCGCATCAGCTCTCACGTGTCGGCGCTCGCGATCTCGATCCTCGAGGAGGTCTGACGATGAAAAAGGTCGAGGCCATCATCAAGCCGTTCAAGCTGGACGACGTCAAGGAGGCCCTTACCGGCATCGGCGTGATCGGCATGACGGTCACGGAGGTGCGAGGCTTCGGCCGCCAGAAGGGACACACCGAGCTCTATCGCGGCTCGGAGTACACGGTCGACTTCCTCCCCAAGGTGAAGATCGAGGTCGTGGTGGGCGACGCGCTGGCCAAGAAGGTCGTCGACACCATCGCCGGGGCGGCGAAGACCGGCTCGATCGGCGACGGTAAGGTGTTCGTGCTTCCGATCAACGAATCGATCCGCATCCGCACGGGCGAGACGGGCGAGTCGGCCGTCTGAAGGCACCCGCCCAGCTCCTGACCGCCGGCGGCCGTGCCGCGGCGGCCCAGCTTCGGCGAACTCTGAAGACGCTCGGCTTCGCGGATCCGGAGGCGGCGGCGCGCAATCTCGAGGCGCTCACGCCGACGCCACGCGACGCCGAGCTCCTCGCGCCGGCGTTTCCGCGTCTCTTGACGGAGCTCGCGGCGGCGCCCGATCCCGACATGGCGCTCAACAATCTCGAGCGCTATGCGGCCGCGGTCGACCGCTCGGTCTTCTTCGGGATCCTCGCCGAGCATCCCGGCGCGACGCCGCTGCTGGCGCGCGTGCTCGGCTCGAGCCAGGTCCTGGCCGATGCGCTGCGTCGGCGTCCGAGCAGCCTGGCGTGGCTCCTGGAGCCGGCCACGATGCGGCTCTGGTTCGCCGAGGATCTCGCGGCCGACCTCGCCCAGACGCTGGGGCCGTTCGAGACGCGCGAGGCGCGGATGAAGGCGCTGCGGCGCTTCAAGTACCGCCACCTCCTGCGCATCGGCGCCCGCGATCTGCTCGGGGACGCCGATCTGGCGCGCACCACCGAGGAGCTCTCGCACCTGGCCGATGCGTGCATCGCCCAGGCGCTGGCCGAGGCCGCCGCCACCGTCCGCGAGGCATACGGCGCTCCGATCGCCACCGGCGGGTCCGAGACCGGGCTGGCGGTCATCGCGATGGGTAAGCTCGGCGGCGACGAGCTCAACTACTCGTCCGACATCGATCTGATGTTCGTCTACGGCGAGGACGGCGAGACCACCGGGGGGCGCGCGGGGCGCACGGCCAATGGTGAGTACTTCACACGCGTCTGCCGAGAGCTGGTCTCGCTGCTCGAGGAGATCACCGACGAGGGCTACGCGTTCCGTGTCGACCTGCGCCTGCGTCCCGAGGGGCGCATGGGCGCGATCGTGCTCTCCCTCGACGGCTACCGCGCCTACTATCGCGAGCGCGCCGAGCTCTGGGAGCGGCAGGCGCTGATCAAGTCGCGGATTGCCGCGGGAGACGCGACGGTCGGCGCGCGCTTCAGGGAGCTGGCGCGCGAGACGGTCTATCGCCCGGGCGTCGACGCCGGCGTCGTGCCGGCGATCCGCGCGATGAAGTCGCAGATCGACAGCGCCGTCCGAGCCAAGGGCGGCGAGGCCACCAACGTGAAGCTCGGCCGCGGTGGCATCCGCGAGATCGAGTTCATCGTGCAGGCGCTGCAGCTCCTGTACGGCGGCGACGATGCGTGGCTCCGCGAGGTGAACACGCTGAAGGCCGTCTTCCGCTTGACCGAGCGTGGATACCTGGCCCCCGACCTGAGCCGGATGCTCTCGCTGGCGTACGTGCACCTGCGCACGGTCGAGCATCGCCTGCAGATCCTGCACGAGCTGCAGACGCACACCTTGCCCAAGGACCCGCACGAACTCGGACGCCTCGCGCGGCGGGCCGGCGCCCCGGAGCCGTCGGCGCGCGCAGCCAAGGCGTTCCAGAGCCGTCACCGCGGGATCACCGCCGCCGTGCACCGCGCCTTCCGCGATTTCTTCGCCGATCGCGACGTGGCGCCGCGCGGGAAGATTCGCCTGGCCAGCCTGACCGCGCTGCGCGCGACCGGCTTCAAGGATCCGGAGCGGGCGCGGCACAATCTGCAGCTGATCCTCGAGGGCCGACCACTCGTCCCGTACGCGGCGCAGCTCGACGAGACGCTCGCGCGCCTCTATCCGTTGCTCCTCGACGCGCTCTGGAAGAGTCCTGATCCAGACGAGGCACTGCATCAGTTCGAGCGGCTGCTGGCGGCCGCCGGACCGCGCGCCGGGCTCGTGGAGCTTCTCGCCGACGATCCCGATCTGCTCCTGGGCCTGGTCAGGGTGTGCGCCGGGGGAGACCTGCTCACGGAGCTCTTGATCGCCCAACCCGAGCTCCTGGCCTCGCTCGCCAACCCGGAGCGTCTCCTGGCGAAGAAGTCGAAAACCGCGATGCGTCAGGCGCTCGGCGCGGTGTTCGTGCCCGGCACGCCGGCGCTCGAGCGCCGCGATCGACTGAGACGCGTGAAGCAGGCTGAGGAGCTCGCGGTCGTGTGGCGCTACGTGCTCGGCATCACCAGGATCGACGGCTACTCGCGCGAAATGACCGCGCTCGCCGAGGCGACCCTCGAGGCCGGCTGGCTCCTGGCCCTGGCCTCGCTCGCCGAGCGCTACGGCGTGCCGCGCGACGCGTCCGAACGGTTCATACCCGCGGTCATCGTCGGGCTCGGCAAGCTGGGCGGGCGAGAGCTCGTCACCGGCTCGGATCTCGATCTGTTCGTGGTGTTCGGCGCCGACGGGACAACCGACGGCGCCGAGCGGATCGACGCGCACTGGTTCTACAGCTTGGCGGTCGAGCGACTGGCCTCGGTGCTCGGCGACATCACGGCGGCCGGCGTCGCGTTCCCGGTCGACCTGCGCCTGAGGCCCGGCAGCAAGGGCAGTGGCTTCGCCTCGAGCGTCGCGGCGCTGGAGCGGTACTATCTGGAGCATGGTGACCTGTGGGAGCGCCAGACCTTGACCCGCGCCCGGCTGATCCTGGGTGACCGGGCCCTCGCGCGCCGCGTGCGCGCGGCGCTGACCCGCCTGGTCTACGGCGACGCGCTGCCGCGCGCGTCGTTGAAGGAGATCGCGGAGGTGCGCACGCGGATCGAGCGCGAGCTCGGCCGCGAGACGCGGGGCCGCCTGCACGTGAAGTACGGGCGCGGCGGGCTCGTGGACGTCGAATTCCTGGCCCAGGCCCTCCAGCTCGTCCATGGCCACGACCAGCCCGACGTCCGCCGATTCACGACGACCGCGGCGCTCCGTGGACTCGCGCGCGCCGGCGCTCTCGATCACGCCACCGCGGCCGGGCTCACCGAGCGCTATCGGCTGCTGCGCCGCATCTCAGCCGCGCTGCGTCTCCTCGGCGCGCGCCCATCGGACACGCTCGAGCTGGCCGGCCCGATGCCCGCGCGAGTGGCCACATCGCTCGACTACGCATCACGACAGATTTTCCTGGACGCCTATCGCGACACCACTGCCGCCGTCCGCGCCGCGTACGAGCAGCACATCGAAACGACGCCCCATTCCCGGACAAATACCTCATGAAACGACTGTTCATCGTCGACGGTCACTCGCATCTCTTCCGCGCGTACCACGCGGTCGGATATCTCTCGACCTCGAAGGGCATCCCGAGCCACGCGGTGCTGATCTTGAGCACGATGCTCTGGAAGCTGATCCGCGAGGAGCAGCCTGATTATCTGGCGATCGCGCTGGATCCGCCGGGGCCGACCTTCCGCGACGCGCTGTCGAGCGAATACAAGGCCACGCGCACCGCGATGCCCGACGACCTGGTGCGCCAGCTGCCCTACGTCCGCCGGCTCTTCGAGGCGCTGCGCACGCCGGTGCTCGAGGTCCGAGGCTTCGAGGCCGACGACGTGCTCGCCACCATCGTCGACAAGGCGCTCGCCCAGCCCGAGATCGAGGTCGTGGTCGTGAGCGGCGACAAGGATCTGCTCCAGCTCGTCGGCCCGCGCGTGCGCGTGCTGAGCGTGGCCGGGCGTACCGGCGAGCCCGTGCTGTACGACGAGGTGAAGGTGCGCGAGCGTTGGGGCGTCGAGCCGGGACAGATCGCCGACGTGCTGGCGCTCATGGGCGACACGATCGACAACATCAAGGGCGTGCGCGGCGTCGGCGAGAAGACCGCGGTGAAGCTGATCGGCCAGTACGGCTCGGTCGAGCGTCTCTACGAAAACCTCACGTTGATCCCGGGCAAGCTGCGCGAGACCTTGGCCGCCGGCCGCAAGGACGCCCTGCTCTCGCGCGAGCTGGCCCTGCTCAACCGCGAGGTACCGCTCACCGTGGATCTCGACACGTTTCGTCGCGTCGAGCCCGACTGGACGAAGCTCCGCCAGCTCTGGATGGAGATGGAATTCACGCGGCTCGTGAAGGAGCTGCCGCCGCCTCCACCCCAGGCGGCCCCCGAGCCCTCGCAGCGGCTCGAAGGCGCCGCGGCGATCACCGCGTGGCTCGGCGCTGTGCCCGCCGGCGCGCCGGTCGCGCTCGACTGGGCTGGTGAGTCGATGCCGCCCGATCCACGCATCGCCGGGCTCGCGGTGTTCCATCCAGCGGCCGGTCCGGCCGAGGTTTCAGCCGACGAGTCGCCCGTGGCCTTCGGCGAGCGCGAGCTGATCATCCACGACGCCAAGCCGTTGATCGAGCTGTGGCTCTCTCGCGCCGTCACGCCGCCGCCCTTCCACGACTCCGCGGTCGCCGCGTATCTACTCAACTCGGCGCGGCAGAGCTACCGGCTCGAGCAGGTCTGCATCGACGCGCTCGGCGAGTATCCGCCCGCGGCCGACCCGGCGCGCGCCTTCGGCGTGCGCGCGGACTTCACCTGGCGATACTGGGAGCACGCGGCCGCCGAGCTCCGCACCCGCGAGCTCTGGGCGATCTACGAGGAGATCGAGCGCCCACTGGTGCCGGTGCTGGCGCTCATGGAGCGCCACGGCATCCGGGTCGATCCCGCGAGGCTCGCGGCGTTCGCGAAAGAGCTCGAGCGCGACCTCGACAACCTCACGCGCGAGATCTATCAGCTGGCGGGCGGCGAGTTCACGATCGCCTCGCCCAAGCAGCTCGCGCAGGTGCTCTTCGAGAAGCTCAAGCTGCCGCCCATCCGGAGAACCAAGACGGGCTATTCGACCGACGCCGACGTGCTGACCGAGCTGGCCCTCGGCCATCCGCTGCCGGCGAAGATCCTCGAGCACCGAAGCCTCGCGAAGCTCAAGGGCACCTACGCCGATACGCTGCCGGGCCTCATCAACCCGCGCACCGGGCGCATCCACACGACGTTCAACCAGCTCGTGGCCGCGACCGGCCGGCTCAGCTCGCAGGATCCCAACCTCATGAACATCCCGATCCGCACCGAGCTCGGGCGCCGGATCCGCCAGGCGTTCATCCCCGAGGAGGGCTGGCGGTTCGTCGCCGCCGACTACTCGCAGATCGAGCTGCGCATCCTGGCGCACCTCTCGGAGGAGCCGGCGCTGATCGAGTCGTTCGGCCGCGGCGAGGACATCCACACGCGGACGGCCTCGGAAGTTTTCAAGGTGGAGCCGGGCTCGGTGACGTCGCTGCAGCGGACGATCGCCAAGAGCGCCAACTACGCGATCCTCTACGGCGTCTCGGCGTTCGGCCTCTCGCAGGCGACGAAGATCGATCAGAAGGAAGCGCAGCGCTACATCAACGAATACTTCGCCACGCATCCAAAAGTACGCGCGTTCATCGACCGGACGCTCGCCGAGGGACGCGAGCGCGGGTACGTGAGCACCCTGCTCGGCCGGCGTCGCTACCTGCCGGATCTCGCGAGCGGCAATCCGGTGGCGCGCAACGCGGCCGAGCGCATGGCGATGAACGCGCCGGTGCAGGGGACCGCGAGCGACATGATCAAGATCGCGATGGTGCGCGCCCAGGCGGCCCTGACGGCGCGCGGCCTCCGGGCGCGCATGCTGCTTCAAGTGCACGACGAGCTCCTCTTCGAGGCGCCGCCCGAAGAGGTGGAGGCAGTCGAGGAGCTCGCGCGCGAGATCATGGCCGAGGCGCTGCCGCTCAAGGTGCCCGTGGTGGTCGACGTCAAGAGCGGGAGCGATTGGGCGGAGGTATGAGCGCGCCCCGCAAGTTCCTGCTAGTCGGGCTCACCGGCGGCATCGGGACGGGGAAGAGCACGGTCTCGACACTCCTGCGTCAGCTCGGTTGCGAGATCATCGACGCCGACGTCCTGGCGCGTGAGGTGGTCGGGCCGGGTCAGCCCGCCTTGGCGACGATCGCCGCGGAGTTCGGGCCCGACGTCGTCACCGCCGACGGCGCGCTCGACCGCAAGCGCCTCGGCGCGATCGTCTTCGCCAATCCCGAGCGCCGCCGGCGGCTCGAGGCGATCACGCATCCGGCGATCCGCGAGCGCTTTCAGGCGCGGCTCACCGAGCTGGCCGAGAAGGGCTTCGTGGGCATCGTCATCTACGACGCGCCGGTGATCCTCGAGGCCGGAAACTATCAGAGCTACATCGAACGCCTGATCGTCGTGGTGACGGACGAGGCGACGCAGCTCGCGCGGGTCGGGGGCCGCGACGGCACCGACGAGGCCGAGAATCGGCGGAAGATCGCCAGCCAGATGCCGCTCGCCGAGAAGGCGAAGCTGGCCGATTACGTCATCGACAACTCGGGCGATCGCGAGGCGACGGCCGCGCAGGTGCGGCGCGTCTTCGCGGCCTTGATGTCCGAGCTCGAGGCGCGGTCGGCGGTCTAGGCGCCGGCGCGTCGGGAGCCGCCGAGCACGCGGGACATCAGCTGCTTCACCGGACGAAATTCCACGATGCCGATCTCGACCAGCCGGCACTCGATCGGCAGCGGCACGCGCGCGGCGATCGCGAGCGCGTCACCGAATCGCTCGGGCTCGAGATCGGTCGCGAGCGTGCAGTGAGGGACCCACGTGCCCGGCCGGTAGTGATCCCACGCGGCCCCGCCAAGGCCGCCGAAGCGGCGATGAAAACCGGCATGGAGATCGAGAAGCTCGCGGGTGACCGTCGGCGCCAGGAAGACCGCGACACCAGGGAAGAGTCCGACGCTGGCGAGCGTCAACCGAACCGGCGTCGTCTCCTCCCCGAGCTTCGAGACCGCGAATTCTGCGGCGTCGCGCTCGAGGGTGTCCCAGATGCCGAGCGTGATGTGAGGGCGCGCTCCCGATCGAGCCATCCAGGTGATCCCCGCGGCTTCCAGCTCTCGCCAGCAGAGCCGAACGGCATCGGCCGACGTCGGGTCGAGGGCGAGCTCGACAGCGTACGGCATCGGCCCGGATCATGACGAAGCGGCGTGCGCTCGGCCAGCACTTTCTCCGCGATCAGGCGACCGCGCACGCGGTCGTCGATCTGGTGGCGCCGACGGAGCGCGACCTGGTCGTCGAGATCGGGCCCGGCGACGGTGCGCTGACCGGCCTGCTGACCGGGCGCGCCGGCCGGGTGATCGCGCTCGAGGTCGACCGCGCGCTCGCGACCGCGCTGAGGGCTCGCCTGCCCGGCGTGGAAGTGCTCGACGCCGACGCGCGCTCGTGGGACTACGCGGCATTGACGGCGTCGGCCGGCGGGCGCGTGCTGATCGTGGGCAACTTGCCGTACAGCGTCGGCAAGCCCATCCTGACCGCGCTGATCGGCGCTCGCGCGGCGATCGACGAGATGGCGCTGATGCTCCAGCGTGAGGTCGCCGAGCGCGTCGCGGCCCCGCCGGGAGGCAAGACGTACGGCAGCCTCTCGATCTTCACGCAGCTGCACTGCGACGTGCGCGTCGCGTTCCGCGTGCCGCCCGGCGCGTTCCGGCCGCCGCCGAAGGTGGATTCGGCGGTGCTCCATCTGCGCGTGCTGCGCCAGCCGCGCGTTGCCCTCCCCGACCCGCGGCGCTTCGAGACGGTCGTGCGCGCGGCGTTCGCCCAGCGCCGAAAGATGCTCGCCAACGCGCTCGGCGCCGGGCTCGGACTGCCCCTGGACGTCGTCCGGCGAGCCGCGGCGGCGGCCGGTGTGGACCCGACCCGTCGGGCCGAGACGCTGACCATGTCCGAGTTCGCGGCACTGACGACCGGACTCTCCTGACCCCGGCGGGTCCATTTTCCGGCCATTCGCCGTCGCTTGAGCCGGCGCGGCGAGGCTGGTACCAGGCCTAGTGTGAGCACTTCAGTCCGGAAACTCGCGTGGTTACTGATTTTCTCGACCCGCGTGGTGCCGCCTGCCGCTATGATGGTCATGATGCAGGCCCGCCGGATGGCCGTGACGGGGCTCCTGGTCGTGAGCATTGCCGCGCTCGCGGTGTCGACCTATCGCTATGTCTGGCCCGGCGCGGCGCCGGCGCCCCACTGGCTGTCGGAGCCGAAGATCGAAGCGCTCGCCGCCCCGGCCTATCCGCTGACGGTTCGAAGCGTGGAGATGCGGCGCGGCGACACCCTGGCTCAGGCGCTCACGCGCAGCGGGCTCCCATCGCGCGCGGCGACCACGCTGGCCACGCAGTTCGGAAAGAACGGCGCGGATCTCCGGCGGATCCGCGCCGGCGCGACGATCGAGATCACCTGGAACGTCCGAAACGAAGCCACTCAGGTCCGATACGAGGCGAGCCCGTGGCTCTCGTTCGCCGCGCGCCCGGCCGACGGGGGCTGGCGCGTCGGGCGAGCCGAGACGGTTCCCGAGCTCCGCGTCGAGCTGGTGAAGGGAGTCGTCCAGCGCTCGCTCTTCGACGCGGTCGAGCGCACCGGTGAGCAGGCGCGCCTGGTGCTCGGACTGGTCGAGATCTTCTCCTCCGACTTCGACTTCACCGCCGACACGCGCGCCGGCGACCGCTTCCGCCTGCTGGTCGAGAAGCGCTACGCGGGCGAGACGTTCGTGGATTACGGCCGGATCCTGGTGGCGCAGTACGCGAGCGGCGGCAAGACGCTCACCGGCGTCGGGTTCGAGTCGAAGACGACGCACTTCGGCCATTACGATCTGTCGGGCCAGTCGCTCCGCAAGAGCTTCCTGAAATCGCCGCTGGAGTTCACGCGCATCACGTCAGGTTTCACCTACGCGCGCCCGCATCCGATCCTCGGCGGCGTGCGCCCGCACCTGGCGATCGACTACGCCGCGCCGGTCGGCACGCCGGTCCGCGCCGTCGCCGACGGCGTCGTGCTGCACGCGGGCTGGAACGGCGGCAACGGCATCCAGGTCCACCTCCGTCATCGGTCGGGCTACGAGACGCAGTACAACCACCTCTCGCGCATCCCCGCCGATATCCGGACCGGCGCCCGCGTGCGGCAGAAGCAGATCATCGGCAGCGTGGGCGCCACCGGCCTGGCGACGGGCCCGCATCTCGACTACCGCATCGTGCACAACGGCACGTACGTGAACCCGCTCAGCGAGAAGTTCATTCCCGGCGAGCCGGTTCCGGCCGCCTCGCGGAACGACTTCAATCATCAGTCGCGCGAGCTCGTGAAGCGCCTCGAGGCCACCGCACCCTTCTGACCCGCGGCAGCGCGACCGATCTCTCCGAGACCCGATCCCACCGACTGAACCGCAGCCCGAAGCATCAGCTCGGTTGCGCTCTAATCGGCCTTCCGGCGCCCAGACCCGGCGCTACGCCGACTCGCCTGGCCAGGCCGCAGAGCTCAAATATTCCGCGCAGTTGACCCCTGTGACGGGGCCGTCGCCGCGCTCCGCGAAACTACGGTGAAGCTGGGGGCGGGTGGTACCCTTAAGCCGCTTTCGTGAAAGGAGTTTCGTGGAGCCCGTTGTCCGATTGATCCCACTGGGCGGTCTCGGCGAGATCGGCCTCAACATGATGCTGATCGAGTCCGGCGAGGACCTGCTCGCCGTCGACTGCGGGCTCATGTTCCCGGACGACGAGCTCCCCGGGATCGACCACGTGATCCCGGACTTCTCCTACGCGCTCGCCCGGCGCGAGGCGTTTCGCGGAGTCGTCCTGACGCACGGCCACGAAGACCACATCGGCGCGCTGCCGTACCTGCTGCGCGAGATATCGGTGCCCGTGTACGGCACGCCGCTCACCCTGGCGCTCGTCGCCGAGCGCTTGCGCGAGCACGGGCTCGCCGAGACCGCGGACCTGCGCGTGATCCGTCCGCGCGATCGTTTCACCGTCGGGCCGTTCGGTGTCGAGCCCATCCGCGTCACTCACTCGATCGTGGACGGTATCGGTCTGGCGATCGACACGCCCGCCGGCACGATCGTGCACACCGGCGATTTCAAGCTCGACCCGAGCCCGCTGGACGGCGAGCCGCCGGACTACCGGCGATTCGCCGAGCTCGGCGAGCAGGGAGTCCTGGTGCTCTGCTCCGATTCGACCAACGTGGACCGCCCGGGCCACACGCGCTCGGAGATGGACGTGGGGCAAGCGCTGGGCGCGCGCTTCGACGCCGCCACGGGCCGCATCATCATCGCCACGTTCGCCTCGCACATCCATCGCATCCAGCACGTGCTGACGCTCGCCGCCCGCACCGGCCGTCGCGTCGCGCTGCTCGGCATGAGCATGCAGCGCAACGTGACGATCGCGTCCGAGCTCGGCTATCTGCGCGTGCCCGACAACGTGCTGGTCGAGCTCGAGGCGCTCGGGGAATTGCCCGCCGAGCGGCAGGTGATCCTCTCGACCGGCAGTCAGGGCGAGCCGCACTCGGCGCTGGCGTTGATGGCGGCCGAGGAGCACAAGTACGTCCGCATCGAGCGTGGCGACCTCGTGATCATCTCAGCGCGCGTGATTCCCGGCAACGAGCGCACGATCGGCCGCGTGGTCAACGCGCTCTATCGCCTGGGCGCCGAGGTGCTCTACGAGGACAATGCGTTCGTCCACGTCTCGGGCCACGCGAGCCAGGAAGACCTGAAGATGATGTTCAACCTGACGCGGCCCCGGTACTTCATTCCGGTGCACGGCGAGTACCGTCATCTGCTGAGCCACGCGCGCCTGGCCGAGAGCGTCGGCATCGGCGCCGAGCGCGTCTTCCTGATCGAGGACGGCATGGGCGTCGAGGTCTCGCGATCCGAAGCGCGCGTGGTCGGCCGCTTCCCGGCGGGCCGCGTGCTGGTCGACGGCAAGTCGGTCGGCGACATCGGCGCGGTCGTCCTCCGCGACCGGCAGCTTCTGGCCGAGGACGGCCTGATCGCGGTGTCGCTCGCGGTCGCGCGTGACGGCGCCGTGCTCTCGGGCCCCGAGATCGCCTCGCGCGGTTTCGTGTACGTCAAGGAGAGCGAGTCGCTGCTCGAAGAGCTCAAGAAGGCCGTCCTGACCGCGCTGGCCGAGCGCGATCCGGAGGTGCCCTACGATCGCGACGTGATGGGCGCGACGGTCCGCCTGGCGGTGCGCCAGTTCGTGAACCAGCGCTTTCGCCGGCGCCCGGTCGTGCTCCCGATCATCCTGGAGGTCTGATGGCAACCGTCATCTCGACTGAAGGCAAGTCGACGGAAGGCAAGTCGACTGAAGGCAAGCCCCGGCGGCGCAAGAAGCGCGGCAGCGACCGCTGGGTCAGCGAGGTCAAGGGCATCGCGGCGCTGATCGCCGCCGGCTTCGCCCTGATCGCGCTTGCGACCTTCGATCCCACCCACACGCCCGCCGAGCAGCAGGGGCTGACCGGCCCGGTCGGCGTGTGGCTCGGCTGGGCGACGTTTCAGTCCTTCGGCTACGCCGGGTTCTTGTTGCCGATCCTGCTCGGCGCGTGGGGCGCCTCCGCGTTCCTGCGCCCGATCATCGTGCGCGGCTGGGCGCCGCTGGCTGGGCTCGCCGCGCTCCTCGTCGCCGCGTCGGGGCTCCTGACTCAAGCGACGCGCGTGCGCAGCGGCGCGATCGGCGGCGGGCTCGTGGGCTACGCGACCGCGGGAGCGCTGCAAGGGAGCTTCGGCGACATCGGAGCGTGGCTCTTGCTGATCGCGGCCTTCCCGATCGGGGTGCTGTGCGTGACGCGCGTGTCCTACGCGGCGGTCGTACGCATCACCACGTCGCGGCTGACCAAGCTCAAGCGGCGCAAAGCGCAGTCGCGGCCGACGGTGCGGATGGAGACCGCCGAGCCGATGGCGGAGATCGAGGCGCCAGCGCCGGAGGTGATCGCGCTGCCGGTCGTCGTCGAGCCGTCGCGTCCGCGCGGCCGGCTCGCCGAGCAGGGGCTCGCGTGGCAGGAAACGTTCGACTTCGGCGGCGGCGGCGCCGCGTCGTTCCAGCTGCCGCCGGTCGGGCTCCTCAAAGTGCCGCCCGCGGCCGAGCTCAAGCGGACGCGCGAGGAGCTGCAGGAGAACGCCGAGACCATCCGCCGGAAGCTGCAGGATTTCGAGGTCGAGGGCCGGATCGTCCAGGTGAGCCCGGGCCCGATCATCACCTCGTACGAGTTCGAGCCGGCGGCCGGTGTCAAGATCAGCCAGGTCGTGAACCTCGGCGACGATCTGGCGCTCGCGCTGAAGTCGGCGTCGGTACGCATCGTCGGGCCCATCCCCGGGCGCGGCACCGTCGCGATCGAGGTGCCAAACTCCGAGGCGGCCACCGTGTACCTGCGCGAGATCTTCGTCTCGGCCGAGTTCGCGGAGTCGAAGGGCAAGCTGCCGCTCGCGCTCGGCAAGGACGTCACCGGCACGCCCGTCGTGTCCGACCTGACGTCGATGCCGCACCTGCTCGTGGCCGGCGCCACCGGCAGCGGCAAGTCGGTCGGCCTCAACTCGATGATCTGCTCCATCCTCTACAAAGCCACGCCGGCCGACGTGCGCTTCTTGCTGATCGATCCCAAGCGTCTGGAGCTCAGCGTCTACGAAGGCATCCCGCATCTGCTGGCGCCGGTGGTCACCGACGCGAAGGAAGCGGCGGCGCGCCTTCGCTGGATCGTCGGGAAGATGGACGAGCGCTACAAGACGCTCCAGCTCAAGCAGGTGCGTAACATCGAGGGCTACAACAAAGTCGTCGGCCCGGAGGAGAAGCTCCCGTACTGGGTCGTCGTCGTCGACGAGCTCGCCGACCTCATGATGGTCTCGGCGGGAGAGGTGCAGACCTCGCTCGTGCGGCTGGCGCAGATCGCTCGGGCGGTCGGCATTCATCTGATCATCGCCACCCAGCGCCCCTCGGTCGACGTCGTGACCGGCTTGATCAAGGCGAACTTCCCGACGCGCATCGCGTTCCAGGTGGCCTCGAAGGTCGATTCGCGCACGGTGCTCGACGGCAACGGCGCCGAGCAGCTGCTCGGGCGAGGCGACATGATCTTCGTGCCGCCCGGGGCGAACAAGCAGACGCGCGTGCACGGGGCGTGGGTCGCCGACGAGGAGGTGCGCGCGGTCTGCGATTTTCTGCGCAAGCAGGGCACCGCGGTCTACGAGGAAGTCGTGCTGGCGACGGAGGAAGAAGTCGCCGCGGGCGCCGACGCCGACCGCGACGACCTCTACTGGGACGCGGTGCACCTGGTGATCGGACAGCGCCAGGCGTCGATCTCCTTCCTGCAGCGGCGCATGCGCCTGGGCTATCCGAAGGCTGCGCGCTTCATCGACATGATGGAGCAGGACCGCGTGATCGGCCCGGGCGACGGCGCCAAGCCGCGCGAGGTCCTGGTCGGCCCGGAGTATCTGGCCAAGCGCGGCAAATAGCGCCGGCGCGAGCGAGCCGCGGTGGCTCGCGGCGCGTTTACAATACCGCGCAAGATGGCGCTTCGTCGTCCCACAGCGCTCTGGCTCGGTGTGCTCGCGCTGTCATGCCTCGCGCGGCCGGCGGCGGCTGACGACCTCGCCGACGCGCTTCGCCCCTGCAGGCGCGCGGACGTGATCGGCGTGTGGGCGATGGTCCGGCTCGGCACGGCGATTTCGGCCCACGTGGATCGTGCGGATCCGGCCTTCTATCCCTATCAGCGCTTCGCGTTTCGCTCGGACGCGAGCCTTCGCCATCTCGCGGCGGCGGCACCCGTTGGACCAGAAGAGGAGCGCTCGCTGCTCGCGGCGCCCACTACGGTCACCTGGTCGCTCGACGACAAAGGAAGGCTGCTCACCCGGAAGGACGCGACGACCGCGCCCGAGATCGACGCCTGTCAGGTACTGCTAGCGAAGGTCAGCGACCCGCGAAGCCCGGTGCCCGGGTTTCCGGGCGATCTGCTGCTGACCCACTACGGTGAGGACGGAAAGCCAATCGCGCGCCGGCTCTTGAGGAAAATTGCGCGCTCCCGCGAGTGAGGCGCCGGGCCGGCGGGTGAGCCAGGGCTCGCGGCGCCGCTTCGAGGGCCAGAGGAGCTCGAGGACGCCGAGGATCAGGAGCGCGCAGGCGCCGAGCGTCGCGATCAGGATGACGACCTCGTCCCGCACCCACGGCTCCACATCCTCGATTTAAGCCGGCCACAGCCCGAGTCACCAAGAAAATAGGACCTAGAAGCGGACCCGGACCCGGTAGGTCAGCTTGGTCGAGCCCTCCTTGGCCACCGGGATCTGGTACTTCAACGTGTGGGCCTCGATCTTCTCGTACGTGTGGCTCGAGGTCAGCACCTGCCAGTCGCCCGGGACTGGCTCGATCACCGTGACGGTCTGCGGCTCGTTCTTGTGGTTGCGCAGCGCGATCTCCCATTCGACCTCGTAGAGGTTCCAGCCGATCTTCTTGAACTCCTTCTGGGTGCGCTCGCCGACCAGGTCGAAGGCGTTGCCCATCTTGATCTTCACGCTCTCGTCCTTGGGCGTGTGGTCGATCCAGTCCTCGCCGACGAACTGCTGGCTGCCCGAGGCGTCGGCCTTGTAGACGCGGATCTTGCCCTTCGGCAGCGGCAGCCCGAGCCGGTTCTCCTTGCTGTTCTTGACCTCGAAGTAGACCGCGATCTTCTGATTCGAGACCGGCACGCCGTAGGCGTTGCGGTAGTAGTCCGGCGCGCCGTAGTAGATGAGCTCCTTCCGGACCGGCACTTCGTTGGCCGCCATCAGCGAGAGCTGCTTGGTCTGGTTGTCCTTGATCGTCGTGCGGCCGTCGAGCGTGTACAGGTGGTACTCGAAGAAGCCTTCGGACACGAAGTCGCGGCTCGCGGCCGCCGGGGACGCCGCCTTGGCGGCGAGCTCCATCATGCGTTGATCGCGCCGCGCGTCCTGCGCCCGGTTCACGTCGCCCGCGACGAGCTTGAGCGCGGCGTTGCCATAGGTCGCGCCGCTCTTGTTGTCGATCGTGACCCAGCCGGTGAGATCGGCGAGCTTGTCGGCCGAGTTGACCACCATGACGTAATCGGCCTTCCACGTGATCCCGTTCGTGAGATACGACGCCTCGACACGCTGCGGGCGCGCCGTCTGGTTTCTGAGCAGCCACACCAGGGTCGGCTTGGACACGAGATTCTCGGGGAGCGACGGCAGGACGAGCCGGCCGTAGTGGCCCATGTGGATCTGGCCGTTGATCTCGAAGACCGGACCGTTGGTCGAGAGCAGGGTGGCCTCGTGATACGTGCCGTCGTTCTGGTAAAGCCGGACCTTCTTGCCGACGTACTTCTCCATCAGCTTCTGGCTCGTCAAGAGGTCGTACTCGTAGTTTTGCTCGAGGATCTTGAGACCGAGCGCGTCGGTCAGCGACTTCAGGTGCACGGTGGTCGGATCGATCTGCGCCGCCACGTCCATGAACTGCACTTCGCTCTGGCCCGGTGGCAGGCGCGCCTCGCGCAGGTCCTTCACCAGGCCGAGGTTGCCGTTGTAGATCGTCACCATGACCTCGCGCTGATCGTCGCGCGTGACGCTGACCGGTGCTGCGGCTACTGGCTGCCCGGTCGCGAGCGCGGCGATCAGGATCGAGGCGATCAAGGGCGTTTTCATGACGTCGTTCCTCCGGTCTTCCGGGTATCGGCTGCTGTCGAGTTAGACCGGAGAGGTCGATGGAAGTTCCCCGCGCCGGGGCGGGCGAGGATCAGCCGGTGATGCGGACGACGACGCGGACCGTCGCGGGGAGCGCGGAGGGTTCTTTGTTCAGCTGCCAGCGCCCGAGCCGCGCGAGGCCGCGGTTGAGCTCGGCGAACATCTCACGCCGGACGGCGATCTCGATGATCGAGCCGTCGGCAGTGTCCAGCCGATACGCCTCGGCTGCGCCGACCCTCGTGACGAGCTCCTTCAGGCTGCGCAACGTCACCTCGCGATCGCTCACCGCGAGCTGGCCGGAAACGTCGGGCGGTGCGAACGACAGTGACGCGGTGGCCTGCGGCGGGCTGGCCGGCCGCTGCGCCTTCGGCGCATCGGCGCGCTGCTCGGTTGGCTGAACCGCCCCGGAGCGCGCGCCCTCGCCCGCCGAACGCTGGCGCGCGGTCGGCGACGGCGCTTCGAGCTTGCCGACGAGCGGCGCCTGCCGGTCCTGAGCCCGGTCCTGGCTCTCCATCCGCTTCTGCAGATCGACGTCACGAGGTGGCGCAACCTGCTGGGGAGCCGCGGCCGTCGATTGCGGGCCGCCGGTCGCGGGCGGTGCTGGTGCGCTGGGTGCGGGCGTCTGCGTGTCCTTCAGCCGCTGCTCGGCGCCGGGCTCTTGCGCGCGCGCCGATTCCTTCCGCTGCGCGTGCTCCTGGAAGGCGTCTTGTTCTCGCGCCTTGTCCTCTTTGCTATAGAGGCTGCGCGCCGCTTGCTTCTCGGGTGAAGCGGCCGGTGCGTTGGGTCGCGGCGCGCCCTCCGGAGGCGATGGTCCCTCCGGGGACTTCGCCGCGGGCGCCTCCGACGGCTTCGTCTCATCGATCGGCTGGGCCGCGGATGGATTGTCGCCGCGGACCTGATTGGCGACCGGCGCCGCGGGCTCTTGCACGGCCGCCTGCCGAAGCTCGGGCGAGCCGCGGTATACGAGGGCCACGCCGACGGCGACCAGCACGATGGCGGCGGCCTCCATCGGCAGCTTGATCGGCCAGGGCAGAAAGAGGCCCTGCAACAGACGACGCGGCCACGGCGTCGGGCGTGCGGCCTCGAGGACGCGGTCGACGAAGCCGGCCGGTGCGCGGACGGGCGCCGCGCCGTGCATCAGCGAAACCGTGTCGCGGAAGCGCTGAAGCTCACGCCGGCAGTCGGCGCACGTGGCCAGATGCGCCTCGAGCGCGGCACGCTCGCTCGCGTCGAGCGCGTCGTCGATCAGGGCGGAGAAGTGCTCGCGCGCGTCGTGGCAGGTCATGGCAGGAACCGCTCCAGCTTCTCGCGCAGATCCATCCGGGCCCGATGGAGCCTCGACCTCACGGTGCCGAGCTCCAGCTCGAGCGCCGCGGCGATCTCCTCGTACGAGAGCCCCTCGAGGTCGCGCAACACGACCACCATCCGGCGCTCGTCGCTGAGCTCGCCGATCGCGCGGTGCAGGGCCGTCTCGAGCTCACTACGCTCGACCTCCTCGACCGGATTATTCTCGCTCGACGCCAGGCGCGTGAGCGCCTCCTCGCCGTGGCGCGCGATGCGCCGCTCGCCGGACGCCAGACGATTCAGGCACAGGCGTGAGGCGATCGCGTAGAGCCACGTCGACAGCTTCGACTCGCCGCGGAACTCGCCGACGGCGCGATGCACCCGCAAAAACACCTCCTGGGCGAGCTCCTCGGCCTCGGCGCGATTGCCGAGCATCCGAAGCGCCACACCGAAGACGCGATGCTGGTAGGCGATCACCAGGTCCTCGAACGCTCGAGGGTCGCCGCGCCGGAGCCGGTCCACCAGGGAGGCATCATCGCCGGTCCGCCCTTCCATCCAGTTAGACCTTACCGCCCGTCCGGGGTTCCCACATGCTCAAATTCGACGGATCGTGCGGCGGACGCGTTGCAGAGGTGCACCGCCGGCCCCATACTGCCGACGATGCTGCACGAAGAACAAGTCCGGGAGCTGGCCGATCACTGGGTGAAGGCGTGGAACAGCCACGACCTCGACCGGATCATGGCGCACTACGATGACGACGTGGTGCTCGTGTCGCCCGTCGCCGTGAAGGTGACGGGTGATCCGTCCGGGCGGGTGTCCGGCAAGGCCGCGCTCCGGTCGTACTTCGAGCGCGCGCTCGACCTCTACCCGAACCTCCGCTTCGATCTCGTGGACGTGATGTGGGGGCTCCAGAGCGTCGTCCTCTACTACACGAACCAGCGGGGATCGAAGACCGGCGAGTACATGGAGATCGGACCGAGTGGCAAAGTCTCCCGGGTCGTCGCCAACTACAGCGGATAACGCGAGCCCGAGAGAACGTCCGATGATGCCGCACCCGCTCGTCGTCCAGCTGCGATTCACGCGGGATGAGTTCGTCCGTGGCTTGCAGGGTCTGACGGACGAGGAAGCCCGCCGGCGTTTTCAAGCGATGAACTCGATCAGCTGGATGATCGGCCACCTCGCCTGGCAGGAGCAGCGCTACTGGCTCTTCAGGGCGCAGGGGCAGGTGCCGCTGCCCGATCTGAACGAGCGCGTCGCCTACGGCAAACCGGCCACCACACCGCCGCTCGAGGAGATGTGGACCGCGTGGCGCGCGGTGACCAAGGCCGGCGATCCCTGGCTCGACACCTTGACGACCGAGAAGATGCAGACGTCGCTCGCGGACGGGCTGGCCAACGTCGGCACGTTCCTGCGGCGAACGACGTACCACTACTGGTATCACCTCGGCGAGGCGCTGGCGATTCGTCAGATGCTCGGCCATCGCGACCTGCCCGACTTCGTGGGAGACATCGACTCGCAGGCGCCGTATCGGCCGGAGTGACGGCGGTGAATACGGAGACCGTGATCGGATCCCTCGGGGTCGCCATCTTGCTGCTGGCATTCTTCCTGAACCTGGTGCGCGTGCTGGGCACCGAGAGCTATCCCTACGCGGCGCTCAATCTGGCCGGCGCCTCGCTGGCCGGCTACGCGTCCTACCTGATCGACTTTGCGCCGTTCGTGGTGCTCGAGGGCACCTGGGCGATCGTCGCTGCGGTCGCGCTCGCCCGCCGGTTGCTGGGCTCCGGCCGCACCGTCTGACCGCGAATCGATGGCGCACTGCCCGCCCGAGCTGCTCGATGATCTCGTCGACGTGCTCGCCGACGTGCGCGGCTGGGCCGGCGTCACGGAAGACAAGCCCGGAGTCTTCTACGTCCGGCGCCAGCCGTTCCTGCATTTTCACTGGCTCAAGGACGGCCGTCGCCGCGGCGACATCAAGAAAAGCCGGGGCTGGGTGAGCCTGGACCTCCCGCGTCCGATCTCGGCGACGCGCCGGCAGGCGCTGCGCCGCGCGCTACGGGCGCACTATCGCGAGAGAGGGCAGACGCATGACGAGTGACGAGGTTCGAACGCTCTATCGCTACAGCGCGTGGGCGACGGCCCGCATCTTCCAGGCCGCGTCCGCGCTCGACGCCGCGCAGCTGGCGGCGCCGAGCGGCGCCAGCTTCAGCTCGGTGCACGACACGCTCGTGCACATCATGGCCGCGCAGTGGATCTGGCTCTCGCGCTGGCAGGGCACCTCGCCGACCTCGCTCCTGGAGGCGCGCGCCTTTCCCGACCTCGCCTCGCTGCGCGCGCGATGGGATCAGATCGAGGCCGACACGCGGCGCTTCGTGGCGACCTTGACCGACGCCGACCTCGCCCGGGTCGTCGAGTACCGCAACACGCGCGGCGAGCTCTGGGCGTACCCCCTGTGGCAGCAGGTCGTCCACCAGGTCAACCACGCGACCTACCATCGCGGTGAGGTCGCCGCCGCCTTGACTCAGCTCGGCCACTCGCCCGGCGATCTCGACCTCTTGATCTACATCGACGAGACCGAGCCGACTACTCGTCGATAGCCCGGGAGCCGAGCTCGGCCAGGGTGGCCGCGGCGATCGGCGCATCGATCGGGTCGAAGCTCGGATGCAGGCTCAGCGCGTGGCCGAGATGGCGCTGGGCGGTAGCGCGGTCGCCGAGCCTGGCGTAGATCATGCCGGCATGGAAGAAGAAGCTCGCGTCCGGCGTGCGCTGGGCCAGCGCCTTGACGATCATGCGCCGGGCGTCGGCGTAGCGGCCGTTCTTGTAATAGCTCCAGGCGAGTGTGTCGGCGACGAACACGTTCGGCCGGCGTTTCCACTCGAGCTCGGCGATCGCCAGCGATTCGGCCAGCCGCCGGTCGCGGTCGGCGAGGAATCGCGCCAGCTGGACGTCGCCCTGCACGCCGTTGGCCTTGTTCAATCTGGCGATGGTCTCGACGAGCGCCCACTGCCGCTCGGCGCTCTTGCCGTCGCCGGTGACCAGATAGAGCTGGCCGAGCGCGACGACCACCTCGTGCTGCGGCGCGATCGCGCTCGCGCGACGATACGACTCGATCGCGCCCGGGTAGTTCTCGCGCGCGGCTCTCACGCGGCCCTGAGCGAAGAGCACGTGATAGGTGTTCGGCACCCGTTCGATCGCCTGCTCGACGACCTGCTCGGCGGCCAGCAGATTGCCGGTGGCCAGGTGCATCAGGGCGAGCTGCGCGCGACACCAGGCCGTGTTCTCCGCGTACGGGGCGCCGGCGGCAATCGCCTTGCCCATGAGCCACGCCGCGCGGCGGGCGTCGCCGGTGACGAACAAGAAGTGCGCGGTGCGGCTATAGGCCGAGATGTCCGGCCGCAGATCCAGCATCCGCTGGTAGTGCTCCGACGCCAGGTCGTACTCCCCGAGCTCGAGCGCCGCGTCGCCGAGCAGGCCGTACGCCGCGGCGCTCGCCGGATCGAGCTCGAGCGCCTTCTTCGCCGATTCGGTCGACTTCTCGAACTCGTGTCGGGCGCTCTGCACCCACGCGAGCCCGACGAGCGCGTCCACGTGGCCGCCGTCGAGCGCTCGCGCGCGCTCGAACGCCTGCTCGGCTCGAGCATAGTAGCTGGCGTCGGCCGTCTCCCGCGCCTTCTGCATGAAGGCGTCGCCGAGCACGGTCCACGCGGCGCGGTCCCGCCGATGCTCGCGCGTCTTCGCGGTCAACCGCTCGATCGTCTGATCGACCGTGGGGCGATCCGCCGATGAGGCGGCGGGGCCGGCCGCCCTGACGCCCGGCGTTGTGCCGAGCGTCAGGACGACGGCCGAGGCGGTGATCAGCAGTGCACGCGAGGTGATCATGGATCCTTGCGATTCGTCGGCCCGGCGTGCGGCGTGGCCGAGTAGGGGAAGACCTGGTTGTAGACCTGGTCGTTGGCGTTGATGTTGTCGCCGAGTACCGTGATCGTGGAGTAGGCCGGGCCGCTGGCGATGGCGGTCAGCGCGATGTCGGCGACGTCGTCGCCCAGCCGTCGGCCGTTCGGCCACCCACCGGAGGCGCCGCCGGTCGTGTCGCCGCCGAGGAAGCCGAGCCGGCTGAATCCCGTCTGTCCCGAGAGCCGCACCGGGCCGGTCGCGGTGTTCACGCGCAGCACGTCGGGAATGAAGATCGCGACGAGGTCCTCGCGATTCATCGTGACGAAGTTGGTGCTGAAGACCGTATTGATCAAACCCGCCAGCTCGGGATTGCGAGCATAGGTCGCGAACGCGGCGTCCTCGGTCGGGACGCGGCGGTTGTAGTTGTCCTTGTCCTTCAACGCCACCAGCACCTCGTTGAACAACGGGTTGCCCATCCGGTTGACCTGCACGAACGGCCCCTCGCTGAGCGGCGCACGCTGGCCGACCCGGATCGTGACGCTCGGGCGCGATACCGAGGCGTACACGCCCACGCCGGTCTGGGGACCGAAGAATGGGCTCTGGTACGGCAGGCTCGGCAGCTGGTGCAGCGGGATCTGGATCGCGTAGGCCAGCACGTTGAAGCCCTTGAAGCCGTCGACACCGGTTCCGGCCTGTCCGAACCCGCCCCCGAGGATGCGCGGGTCGAGCAGATCGAAGATGCCGGGCGTGTCCGCGAAGAAGCCGTCCTCGCGCGGCCCGGCGAAGACCGCCTCGCCCGAGGCCAGGCCGAACACGGTCTGTCGAGTGTACTTGTCGAGCGCCGCGAACGAGATCGCGCCGGAGACCGCCTTGCCGCTGGCGTCGTTGTAGGCCGGCGTCGTGCGCGCGCCGACGTTCGGCGGCGGCGTCAGCAGATCGTTGGCGATCAAGGTCATCGGGCCGCGCCGCCCCTTGTCGTCCTGCGTCACCACTTTCGTGACGTCATAGGTCTGCACGAAGTTCTGTCGTGCGTCGCCGACGTCGTTGATCGGCCCGACCTCGGTGCCGTTGCCGTAGGAGAGAATCGTGTTGGGATTCTTGAGCCCCGGCGGCGACTGCGGGTTGATGTTCGAGAACTTGAAGTCGTACCGGACCAGCTCGGCCCCGCTCTGGGGGTCGGCGATGTGGATGCTGTAGCGCGCGTCGTCGGCGAATCGATCGTAGATCACGCCGTCGCCCGGCTCGGAGAACGGCCGCACGTGGACGACGACGTTGAGCACCTTCTCCTTCGGCTCGTTGTACTTGGTGCCGACGAAGGCGTAGACGTCGGTCAGGTTCGCCTGCGGATCCTGCTTGATGAGCGGCGCGTCGCTGTGGCTCGCCGCGCCGGCCTGTCCGCCGGTGAATGCGAGCAACGTCACCAGGGCCACGAGGCCCATGCCACGAGATGAACGCCTCATGATCGATCCTCCTTGTGGTGTCGGGGTCAGGTGAGCTTCCAGGGAATGAGCCCGGCGGTGACCGCCTGGAGCGCGATCGACACGCCCAGCAGGATCATCACGGCGGCCGACGCGAGCGGTAGCCAGCGCGTCACCAGCGGCCCGCGCTCGTCGAAGCGTGCGACGAGGCGCCGCGCGTACACCATGAGCATGCCGATCGCGATCAGCACGAGCGCGAGCCCGAGGCTGAACGCCACGATCAACAGCAGGCCGAAGCCCACGCGGTGCAGCGAGAGCGCGCTCAGCAGCACGACCAGGGCCGCGGGGCACGGCACGATCCCGCCGGTAATGCCGAGTGCCAGGAGCTGACGCGGCGAGACTGCATCGTGGTGGTGATGGTGGTGCCCGTCGTCGTACGCGTGCCCGGGATGAGGTCCGTGAGTATGGGCGACACCGTCGTGGTGATGGGGGGGATGCGCGTGCTCGCTTCCGCGCTCCTCGAGGCGCCGCCAGAACAGCGAGAGCCCTATCGCCGCGATCGTCAGGCCCGAGGCGAGCGCCACCCACGGATAGAGCCGATCGGGAACGACGTACTGCGAGGCGAAAAAGGTGACCGCGCCCAGTAGATAGACACCGGCGGTGTGCGACGCGGTGACGATCAAGCCGAGCAGCAGCGCGTGCCGCGCCGTGCCGCGCGAGCCGACGAGATAGGCCGCGACCACGGTCTTGCCGTGGCCCGGCTCGAGCGCGTGAAAGGCGCCGAGCGCGCCGGCCACGAGCAGCGCGATTACCACGGCGCTTAAGGTGAGCTCGCGCGTGGTGATCAGATCCGTGAACGAGCCGCGCGCCACGCACTGCGCGTTGGCCGTGGCGGCAATCGGCGTCTCCGGCGCTTCGACCACCGGAGGCGCGCGCTTCGGAGCCGGCGTGGGATTCGCGGCGATCGTGGCGGACGGCCTGGAGAAGCGAACGCGCGCCTCACGCACCTGCGGCGGGCTCTCGAGCAGGTCGGTCGGGTAGTCGCTCAGCTCGCGGCTGCGATCGCGATCGGGCACCGAGCTGTCGACGACGTCGATGCCGGTACGGCCCAGCGCGATCACTTCCTTCCAGCCGGCCCGCGCGGCGAAGTTCTCGTCGCGATAGCGCAGATCCGCGACGGCGCCGTGTCGAGATTCGACGAGCGGGGCCCGATAGAGGATTGCGATCTTCATCGTCGGCAAATCGCCCACGCCGGGCGGGAAGATCACCGCCGCCGACCGCACCTCGAGCGCAAGGCGCCGACCATCGACCTCCAAGACGAGCCCATGCTTCAGCGATTCGGCGGTGTCCCGCAGATAGCGCGCGACGCGCGGCTCCGCCGGATCCGCGGGAATCTCGCGCGTCTGGAGCTCCTGGAACGTGGGGATCTCCGCCATGTCGACGAAGTATCGAAGGGCGATCGCGTCGTCGCCGATGTGGATGCCGGCATACTGACTGACGCTGAAGTTGCCGAGGGGATGCGCCGGGCCCGGGCGAGGACCCGTCAGGATCAGAACCGCGAGAAGCCCGACCACCCGGATGACCCGTCGGTAGCCCATGATGTGCTGCAGACCCTACGGGCCACGGACGGGTTCGGATTCACGGGCGGCTCGCGCGCCTGCGCAGGCCGGTGCCGCGGTCAGACCGCGAGTCGAAGCGGGAGTGGCGGCGGCGCGCGAGCTAGCGAGCGATGCCGACTTCGCGCGCGTAGCGGAGCACGCCCGGATGAATCAAGTCGATCCGCGGCGCCGCGCCGAGCGTGTTCGCGGCGGTCGTCTCCTGCGCCTGCGGCAGCCGACGAGCCAGCGCGGCCTCGCCTCGATGCAACGCGCGAGCGAATCGATACGCGACATCGTTAGCGAGATCCGGGCGCGCGAGGATGAAGCTCCACGAGCCCACCGACGCGAGCGGTGCGGCGAGACCGGGATAGGCGCCCGCCGGGACCGTCATGGGCTTGAGGAAGGCGTGCTTGGCGAGAATCTTCGCGATGCCGGCAGCGTCGGGCGCGATGAAGCGGGCGCCGGCCGGTCCCTTGGCGACGGCGCCGAAGCCGGGCCAGCCCTGGCCGCCGCCCCACAGCGCCGCCGCGCGCCCGTCGAGCACCATCGCCGGGCCGTCGCCCGCGCGGTCGAGGTAGACCGCCTGAAAGTCGCCGTCCTGATCGAGGCCGAGGCCGTCGAGCACGTACTTGCTCAAGATCACCAGCCCCGAGCCGCGGGCGCCGAAGACGACCGGCTGGCCGCGAAGGTCCTCGACGCGGCGATGTGGGCTGTCGGCGCGAACGACGAACATCCCGGGCGTCGAGTACATCGCGGCGACGATCTTCAAATTGGCCGGCGGCCGGCCAACGCCGTTGAACGCCTCGTGCGCGACCTCGCCCTGGACCAGCGCGATGTCGAGCCGTCCCGCCTCGAGCAGCGGGACGTTCTCGGTGCTGCCCTTCGTGTTGCGTTGCTCGATCGCGAGGGTGGGATCGGTCTCGTGAACGGTGTCGGCGACGGCCTGCCCGTAGACCGGAAAGCCGCCGCCGGGCGTCGCCGTGCCGAGCACGATCACCGTCTTGCGATCCGCCGAGCCGCCGGAAGTCGTCGACATGGCGGATACCCTACCACGTCGGCGCGCTATACTCGCGCAGCCGCAAGCCCCATCGAAAATACGAGAGGAGCCCGATGAACCTCTTCAGCATCGTCGTCATGCTGGTCGTCACCCTCGCGTCGACCGCGCACGCACAGGTCCAGATCACGATCTCGCAGCCGGCCGAGGCCACGACGATGGATCCGGGCCGGAGCACGCAGGTCCTGACCGTGAACTACTTCTACAACCTCTACGACGCGCTCACACGCTGGGACAATTCGCTGCGCCTGCAGCCCGGGCTCGCGACTTCTTGGAAGAACGTCAACGAGACCACATGGGAATTCACGCTGCGTCAGGGCGTCAGGTTCCACGACGGCGCGCCGCTCACCGCCGAGGACGTCAAGGCGACGCTCGAGCGCAACCTGCAGCCCGGCAAGACCGTCGTCCAGCCCGGCTTCGCGACGATCGAGGCGGTGCAGGTCGTGAATCCGACGACGATCCGCATCGTGACCAAGAAGCCCGATCCGCTGCTGCTCGTGCGCGTGGCGCAGATGGGAGCCCAGATCCTGCCGGCGCGCCTGACGACCGACGAGGGCGTGAAGGAGCTGACCCGCAAACCGATCGGTACCGGCGCGTATCGATTCGTCGAGTGGGTGAAGGACGAGCGGCTGGTGATGGAGGCCAACCGCGACTGGTGGGGCTGGGAGGGCCGCGCGCCGGCGATCGACCGCGTGATCTGGAAGCCGATCCCCGAGGATTTTCCGCGGATCGTCGCGCTCGAGAAGGGCGAGGCCGACATCATCACCAACGTGCCGCCCGATCGCATCAAGGGCATCGCTGACGGGCGGGCCACCCAGATCCTGACGGTCCCGTCGAGCCGCATCGTCACGTTGTCGATCAACAGCACGCAGCCGCCGCTCTCCGACAAGCGCGCGCGCCAGGCGCTCCACTACGCGCTCGACATCGGCTCGATCATCAAGAACCTCTATGCGGGGCAGGGCAAGCCGTTCAGCGGCGGCGTCGCCGACACCGATTTCGGCTACAACGCCGCGCTCAAGCCCTATCCATTCGATCCAGCCAAGGCCAAGCAGCTCCTCGTCGAGGCCGGGCGCCCGAACGGGATCGACGTCAGCCTGCACGCGGGCAGTGGCACGATGGTGAACGACAAGTTCCTGCTCGAGGCCATCGCGGACATGTGGGCCAAGTCGGGAATCCGTGCGCGGATCGACATGATGGAGATGGGCGCGCGCCAGCGCATGCTCAACGAGCGGACCGTTCCCGCGAACGGTCTCCTGCTCGGTAACCCGCAGTCGACCTTGCTCGATGCTGACGGAAGCCTGTGGCGCCTGTGGCATCCCAACGGCTTCAACGGTAAGTACTGGGTCGGCAGCCAGCCCGGCCAGCGCTTCCACGACCTGATGGAGCAGGCGCGCTACTCGCTCGACCCGGCCAGGCGGCGCGCGCTCTACACGGAAGCAACCCAGATCATCCACGACGAGAAGCCGTGGCTCGAGCTGTTTCAGGAAGTGATCGTATACGGCGTGACCCGGCGCGTCGCCTTCAAACCGCGAGCCGACTATCGGCTGATCGTGGCGGAGATGGCGCCTAACCGATAGTACGCGCTTCGAGGCGGAGCAGGCGGCGGTCGACCGAGCGAAAGTCTTCGGCGACCTCGCCGCGGAAGCGATCGACCTTCTGATCGACGCCGATCACGTCCTCGCCGACGAGCTGGATCTTGTCCATCAGGCGATCGCCGACCACGTCGAAGTGACGACGGGTCTCGGCGGCGCTCGCGGCGATCTCGGCGCGGAGCTCCGATCGCACCGCCTCGGCGCTCGCGGCGATTTCGGCTCGAAGCTCCGTCTTGATGTCGGCCGCGCTCGCGGCAAGCTCGGTTCGGAACTCGAGCGAGATCTCGGACTTGAGCTCCGACTTGAGCTCCGACTTCAGCTCCGAGAAGCGCCGGTCGAGATAGGCGATGAGCTCCTGATCCACGAGCGTACTGTGGCGGAGCGCCCTCACCCGGTCAAGTGTGTCGCGGTCGAGACGCCGGCTCGGCCCAATCGAGAACGGAAGCGATCGACGCATCGATGGCCTTCCGGGGACTCAGCGCGGCCCATTATCGCTGCAAGGGCGCGCGAAGGCTGTCACGGCTCTGGTGTAGAGTGAGGACATGAGTAGAGTGGTCGCGGCGCTCAGCTTGGCCGTGCTGGTCGTGGCGGCCACCGCTCCGGCGGCAGCGCAGTCGCTCGACGACGTGGTGCGCGAGATCGAGACGGTGTACGGTCGCATGACCGATCTGCGCGCCGACTTCACTCAGACCGCGTTCAACAAGAGCCTCAACCAGACTATTCCGGCCCGGGGCACCGTCTACTTGAAGAAGGGCGGCAAGCTCCGCTGGGAGTACGTCGAGCCGACGCCGCAGGAGATCGTCTCCGACGGCAAGAAGCTCTGGGTCTACACGCCCACCCTGAACCAGGCCAACGTCGCCGACGCGCCCGAGGCCCTCGCCGGGCCCGCCGGCAGCTTCCTCGCGGGGCTCGGCCGGCTACGCACGGAATTTCAGGTGCGCTTCCTGAACCCGGCCCAACCAAAGGACAGCGAGGGCAACTGGGCCCTCGATCTGACGCCGAAGCAGCCGCTGCCGACGATGACGCGGCTGATCCTGACCCTCGATCCGAAGAGCTGGGAGATCCGCAAGGCCGTCGTGCACGATCAGTTCGAGAACACGGTCACGATGCGCTTCACGAAGGTGGCGGTGAACACCGGACTGCCGGAGCGGACCTTCACGTTCGTCGCGCCCAAGGGCGTCGTGATCGTCCCGCTCAAGTGAGCGAGAGCCCATGGCCGCCGAAAACTCGTTCGACATCGCGTGCAAGATCGACATGCAAGAGGTCACCAACGCGCTCGACCAGGCGCGGCGGGAGATCGCGACCCGCTACGATCTGAAGGGCACCAAGTGCGACGTGACGATCGAGAAGAGCGACATCACCGCGACGGCGCCCGACGACATGAAGCTCAAGGCGGTCGTCGACATCCTGCAGTCGCGCCTGCACAAACGCGGCGTGCCGTTGAAGGCGCTCACCTACGGCGAGGTACAGCAGGGCTCGGGCGGTACGCTCCGCCAGAAGATCGCGCTCCAGCAGGGCATCCCGATCGAGCGCGCCAAGGAGATCGTGCGGCTCATCAAGGACAGCAAGGTCCGCGTGCAGGCCTCGATCCAGGAGGACCAGGTGCGCGTGGCCGGCAAGAACCGTGACGATCTGCAGAAGATCATCGCGATGCTGAAGGACAAGGACCTCGGCATCGCCCTTCAGTTCACGAATTACCGTAGCGTGTGACCATCACTCTTCTCCCAGTTTCGGGAGAAGGTATCACGCGCCCCGGTGCCCTTGACCGGGGCTGTGGCGCGCGTCGTGGCGTTCGGCTAGACTCTCCGCCAGCCATCCTCCGCAGAGGCGCTATGCGGCTGTTCGGGCTCGCCCAAAGGAGGCAAATATGAGCAAGGATCTGATTCCAAACGAGACGTTGGCCACATCACGGCGGACGTTCCTGTACGGGAGTGCGGCAATACTTGGCGGCGCGCTTTCGGCTGGACCCGCTTTTGCCGCCCAGCATCCCTGTCAGGTCACCGAGTCCGATATTCTGGGTCCGTTTTATCGGTTCGGCGCGCCACTTCGAGCTCGACTGGCGGGTCCTGACGAGCCTGGTGACAGACTCGTTCTGACTGGCACTGTATTCAGTGCCGACTGCCGTATGCCCCTCCCAGGAGCATTGATCGAGGTGTGGCAAGCGAATAACGGCGGCCTATACGATACGAACAAGCCTGCCAACTTCACCGAGACCACCACGTTCCATTTGCGGGGTATGCTGCAAACCAATGAAAAAGGGCAGTACGAGATTGAAACGGTTGTGCCGGGCCGTTATCCGATCCCGCCGAATCTCCCAGGGCTTGAGAAATACGCGGGGCTTACGCGACCTGCCCACGTTCACTTTCGAGTCATGGAATCGCTGCACATTCCGGTCACCACGCAGCTCTACTTCAAAGGCGATCCTTTCATTGCGAAGGATCCTTGGGCGGGTCACAAACCATCCCTGGCCATCGATCTAAAACAGGAAGGTAAGCTCCGGCGCGGGGTTTTTGACATTGTGCTCGCCAGGGGTTTGTAGGGTGCACAACGCGGGCAGTCCGCTACTACCAACTCAGACATTGCGGCAAGCCTCGGCGAGCGAATCATCGCGGGCCTCCCGTCGCATCGAGCATTCACGGCCCACGCGCTGCACCTGCTGGGCGACGGCGCGACGCATCCCGACCGATTCGACGCCGAGCGCGGCGAGGCGCACTATCGCCAGGCGATACGGCGAGATGGGGATGCGATACGGGCTGGCCAACGCGAAGCGCGAGCGGGCCCAGCTCGGGTAGTCGCCCCGACGTTCGGGCCGCGTCGCCCGCACGGTATACTGACTGCCGGTCATGAAGGTGCATCTGACGACGCTCGGCTGTCCGAAAAACCAGGTCGACTCGGAGCTGATGCTCGGCATGCTCAGCGAGGCGGGGTTTCCGCTCGTTGAGCGGGCCGAGGACGCCGAGTGCCTGGTGGTGAACACCTGCGCCTTCATCGACCGAGCGCGCGAGGAATCGATCGACACGATCCTGGAGCTCGCCAAGCTCAAGACGCGGGGCTCGTGCCGCGCGCTGATCGTCACCGGCTGCCTCACGCAGCGCTACGGCGGCGACATCTTGAAGGAGATGCCGGAGGTCGACGGCATTCTCGGCACCTCGAATCTCTCGCGGATCGTCGAGCTGGTCCGGCAGGCCGCCGGCCGCCACGACTGGGCGAGCTCGGCGCCGCCGGGCTACCTCTACGATGCGACGACGCCGCGGCTCCTGACCGGTCGCGTGCCGTATGCGTACGTCAAGATCGCCGAAGGCTGCGACATGGGCTGCACCTTCTGCGCGATCCCGCAGTTCCGCGGGCGCCACCGGAGCCGGCCGCTCGCCGACATCGTGAAGGAAGTCGAAGGGCTGGCGGCGCGCGGCGTCCAGGAGGCGATCCTGGTCTCTCAGGACACGCTCGCCTACGGGCGCGACATTCCCGGCAACGGCGACATCGCCGACCTGCTCCTGACGCTCGGCGACACCCGCATGCCGTGGATTCGCCCGATGTATCTGCACCCGGCGCACGTCAACGACCGGCTCATCGAGCGCTGGGCCCGCGCGCGCGTGGTGCCCTATCTCGACATGCCCGTCCAGCACGGTGACGACGGCGTGCTGCGTGCGATGCGGCGGGCCGTGACCGCCAGGCGGATGCGCGAGATCGTCACCACGTTCCGCGATGCGATCCCCGGGCTCACGGTTCGCACCACCGTGCTCGTGGGTTTCCCGGGCGAGACCGAGGCCGCCTTTCAGAATCTGCTCGAGTTCCTCGAGGAAGCGCGCTTCGATCGCCTCGGCGTCTTCACCTATTCCCCCGAGGAGGGCACGCCGTCGGTCGCGTTCGGCGATCAAATCGCGTCGGAGGTCGCAGCCGAGCGCGCCGCGATCGTGCAGGAGCACCAGGACCGGCGGGCGTGGGAACACAGCGCGGCGCTGGCCGGGACGGTCACCGACGTCCTGGTGGACGGCCCGAGCGAGGATCCAGCGTTCGCGTGGGAAGGTCGCACGGCCGGACAAGCGCCCGAGATCGACGGCGTCGTCTATCTGCGGGATCGCGGCCTGACCCCGGGGAAGTTCGCCCGCATCCGCATCGTCGAGGTCGAGGGATACGAGCTGGTCGGCGAGCGCGCCTAGCCGTACCTCGGCGCTCGATCGCATCGCGCTCGTCGTCGCCACCGGCTTCGGCTCCGGCTACTCACCCGTGGCCCCCGGCACCGCCGGGAGTGCCCTGGCCGTCCTCATCCTGTGGCTCGTTCCGTTCTCGCGCGTGGGCGTGTGCGTGTTCCTGGTCGTCGTCACGGTCGTCGGAACCTGGGCTGCCCACCGGGCCGAACGCCTGCTCGGCGGGGCGAAGGACCCGGGCGTGATCGTGATCGACGAGGTCGCAGGCATGACCCTGACGGTCCTGCCGTTCGTGCCGACCCTGCCGGTGCTGGCGGTGGGCTTCGTCCTGTTCAGGGTGTTCGACGTCCTCAAGCCGTTCCCGGCCCGGTCGAGCCAGCACGCCCCGGGAGGCATCGGGATCATGGTGGATGATCTGATCGCGGGGTTGTACGCTCTGATCGTGATCGTCATCGGCCGAGCCGTCTTCGCCTGGCCATGACAGCGAGTGCCCACATCGTTACGGTGGGAGCGATGCCGTCCCCCGGCACCGACGGGACGGCCGTCGCCGCGGCCCTCGGCGCCGCGGGTGTCTCCGTCGTCAGCCGCGTGTTCGTCGAGGACGACGAGACCGCGCTCGAGCGGGCGCTCGGCTCCGATGAGGCGCTGACGGTCGTGCTCGCGGGCGGTGGCGGCTCGGCCGGCGACATCGTCCGCCGCGTGCTCGCGCGCGTGACGGGCGCGCGGCTCGTCCTCAACGACCGGCTCCTCTCGACGTTGCAAGAGCACTATCGCCGACTCGATCGTCCGCTGCCCCGTCGCGCCGAGCGCCTGGCCCTCTTGCCCCAGGGCGCCACCGTGTGGATCACGGCCGACGCCGACGCCGGCTGGGCGATGGCAAGCGGCCAGCGCGCCTTCGCGGTGCTCGCGCGCGACACCACGCTCCAGACGACGATCGCCCAGCATCTGACCTCGTTCGCCCGCGAGTGGGCCGGCGGCCGCGGCGTCTCGGCCGTGCGTACCTTGCGCACCGCTGGCCCGACCGCGGCCGACGTCGAGGAGCGACTGATCGACTGGCTCGGCCGCGACGGCGACGTGGCCGTCTCGACCATTCCGGCCGACGCCGAGGTGTGGGTGAGGCTGCGGGCCCGCGCCTCGAGCACTTCGGAGGCCGCGCGCAGCCTGTCGAAAGCCGAGAGCGGCATCTGTACGCTGCTCGGAGAGGACTACTACGGGCGCGACGGCGAGACGCTCGAGATGGTCGTCGGGCGGATGCTGCTCGAGCGGGGGCTGACGGTGGCGGTGGCCGAATCGTGCACGGGCGGGCTCCTGGGCCACCGTCTCACGAGCGTGCCCGGCTCGTCGGCGTACTTCGAGCGCGGCGTGCTCGCCTATTCGAACCGCGCCAAGCGGGAGCTCCTCGGCGTGCCGGAATCGGTCCTGAGAGCTCACGGAAGCGTCAGCGGCCCGTGCGCCGAGGCGATGGCACGCGGGGTGGCGACCCTCGCCGGGGCGCCGTGCGCGCTCGCCATCACCGGGATCGCCGGCCCCGACGGGGGTACGCCGAAGAAACCGGTCGGCACGGTGTACGTAGGCCTGTCCGTGCAGGACGACACGCTCGCGCGGCGCTTCTCGCTTGCCGGCGATCGCGCCGCGGTGAAGTGGCAATCGACCCAGGCGGCGCTCGACATGTTGCGCCGCGCGCTACGAGGCCGGTCATGAGGGCGTGGACCGCGTCGCTGGCCCTGGCGCTCGCGGCGTGCTCGAGCGTGACACCGCTCGACCGCGGCGTCGCCCTCATGCATCGAGGTGACTACGTCGCGGCGCGACAGGCGTTCGACGAGGCGGTTCGCGCCGCGCCGACCTCGCCAACCGCCTACGCGAACCGCGGTGCCGTCCGCGCGCACCTCGGCGACCTGGACGGCGCGATCGCGGACTATTCCAAGTCGCTCGCGCTCCGGCCGGTCGACAGCGACGTGCTCTTCAACCGCGGCGTCGCGATGATCGCCAAGAAGGATTACCAGGGCGCGATCGCCGACCTGACCCTCGCGCTCGCGACCAACCCGCATCACGCGAAGGCGCTCTTCGCGAAGGGCACGGCGCGCTCGCTGAGCGGCGACGTCGAGGCGGCCCACGCCGACTGGCAGCGCGCGATCGAGCTCGAGTCGGATCCCGGCCAGAAGGCGCTGATGCTCGCCGTGGCCAATCCGCCGCCCGCTGTGCCCGCGGCTCCGCCGACGCCGACATCGGCGCCCGTCGCCGCGCCGCCCGCCGACATGCCCGCGGCGTCGACGCCACCGGTTGCCGCGACGCCCCCGGCTGCGTCGCCCGCTGCGCCAGTGACACCACCAGCGGAAACTCCGACGAACCCATCAGGCGCGGCGCCTTCACCGGCCGTATCGCCGCCGGTCGCCGAGGCGGCGCCATCGTCAGGGGCACCGTCGGAGCCTTCGGCGGCGCCGCGGTCGGTTAGTCCCGCGCCGTCTGCCGAGTCTGCCGCCGCAGCGACGCCTGGCGCGGGCACACCTGGGGCTGCGCCCGAGCCCGCGCGCGTTGACGCCGCGTCCGGAGCCGCCGCAACAGCGGGAGCCGGCGCCTCGCCGCCGTCCGAGGGCGCGCCGTCCACAGCCACGCCGGCCCCTGCGCCGCAATCCGAGGTCGCGTCGATCCCGACTCAACCCGCGCCGGCGCCCGCGCCGCTCGATTCCAAGGCGCTCGCGGCGCGCGGTCTCGAGCGCGAGCTCACGGGCGATCACGTCGGCGC
>Ga0075423_10000281_pt1 | contig 39009 bp, 39 predicted proteins | sample SoiMethybrSBSTD2_FD_80114 | JGI IMG/M metagenome (GOLD analysis project Ga0075423, IMG submission 80114) | Bulk soil microbial communities from a Populus tree surrounding site in Tennessee, USA - Soil MetaG P. TD hybrid SBSTD2 | ecosystem: Environmental > Terrestrial > Soil > Tree plantation...
GGAGCTGATGCTGCGCGAGCGCCCGCAGGTGGTCCTGCTCGACATCAACATGCCGGGGATGAGCGGCCTGCAGATCATGCAGGCGATGCGTGCCGACCCGTCGCTGCAGCACGTCCCCGTGATCGTGCTGACGGGGGTCAACGATCCGGAGACGAAGCTCAGGGCGCTCGGGCTGGGCGCGAGCGATTTCCTGGGCAAGCCGGTCGACGAGAGCGAGCTCGTGCTGCGGCTGCGCAATACGCTGGCGGCGAAGGCTTATCAGGACTACCTCGCCTACTACGACCGCGTGACGGGCCTCGCCAACCGCCACCGCTTCATGAGCGAGCTGGACCGCGCGGTGCGCGAGGCGTACGCCGAGGGCCGCATGGGCGCGGTGCTGGAATTCGACCTCGATCGCTTCAAGCAGATCAACGAGGCGCTCGGACCCGCGACCGGCGACCACGTGATCAAGGAAGCCGGCAGGCGAGTCCGGCGCGCCATGCACAGCTTCATCCGGGCCGACGAGGCGACGCTGCAGCAAGCCCTCGGCGCGCGCTTCGGCGGCGACGAGTTCTCGGTGCTGCTGCCGAGCGTTTCGAACGTGGAGCAGGCTTCGCGCGTCGCGGAGGCCGTTCTGCGGGCGCTCGCGGACCCGTACCAGGTCGACGCCAAGGAGCTGCATCTCACGGCGAGCGCAGGCGTGGCGCTGTTCCCCGCCGACGGCATCGCGATCGACGAGGTGGTCAGGAACGCCGAGGCGGCGCTGCGCCAGGCGAAACAGGCCGGGGGCAACGGCTATCGCTTCTACTCCAAGGAGTTCAACGACAAGGCCGCGCTTCGGCTGAGCATCGAAAGCCAGTTGCGCAAGGCGATCGAGCGCGGCGAGCTCGAGCTCTTCTACCAGCCGAAGCTGCGCGTCGAGACCAGGACGGTCTGCGGCGCCGAAGCGCTGCTTCGCTGGCGCCATCCGCAGCGCGGGATCGTTCCGCCAAGCGAATTCGTTTCCGTGGCCGAGGAGTCCGGCCTCATCGCCGCCCTCGGCGAGTGGGCGCTGCATGCAGCGTGCCGTCAGCTCGTCGAATGGGATGCGGCCGGGCTGAAGCGGGTGCCGATCTCGGTCAACCTGTCGCCGCGACAGTTCCAGCCGCAGCTGCCCGCGATCGTGCAGCAGGCGATCGGCGTGACCGGCCAGGCGGAATACCTGCGCCTCGAAGTCACCGAGAGCTCGGTCATGGGGGATCCGCACAAGGCCATCACGCTGCTGCGTGAGCTGAAGGCGCTGGGCATGAAGCTCTCGCTCGACGACTTCGGCACCGGCTATTCCTCGTTGAGCTATCTGCAGAAGCTGCCCCTGGACGAGATCAAGATCGACCGGTCCTTCCTTTCAGGCATCAGCTCCGAGGGAGGCGACGCGGTGCTGGTGGACGTCATCATCGCGATGGCCCATGGCTTGGGACTGACGGTCGTCGCCGAAGGCGTCGAGAGCGAGATGCAGCTCGAGTACCTGCGAAAGCGGGGATGCGACGAGTGCCAGGGCTTCCTCTTCAGCCAGCCGCTTCGCGCCGCCGAGTTCGCGGCCGGGTTCCTCGTGCGCGCCTGACGCGCGGGGGACGCGCGCGGCGCGTCGGCCTAGCCGCCCTCGGCGAAACCGGGATAAAGGGTCATGCCGCCGTCGACGAAGAGCGTCGCGCCGGTCACGTAGTCCGATTCATCCGAAGCGAGCCATACCGCGGCGCGCGCGATGTCCTCGGGCTCGCCGATGCGGCGATAGGGAACGAGCTCCATCAGCTTCGCGTAGGCTTGCGGCGTTTCCCACGCGGGCGTGTTGATGGGCGTGCGGATCGCGCCGGGCGCGATGCTGTTCACGCGGATGCGCTCCGGAGCCACTTCCTGCGCCAGGCTCTTCATCATCAGGCGCACGCCCCCCTTCGATGCGGCGTAGGCCGCGTGGCCGGACCAGGGAATCACCTCGTGCACCGAGCTGATGCAGACGATCTTGCCCGCGGCGCGGGAAACGGCCGGAACGACGCCGCGGCGCCTGAATTCCACCACCGCCTCCCGCGCGCAGAGGAACTGGCCGGTCAGGTTCACCGCCGTCACCGCGCTCCAGTCGGCGAGGGTCATCTCGTGGAATCGCGCGCCACGCTGGATGCCCGCGTTGTTGACGAGGATGTCGATGGTGCCGAGCTCGTCCATCATGCGCCGGAACATCGCCTGCACCTCTCTCTCGCTCGAGATGTCGGCGCGATGCAGGAACGCGTTCGCGCCCGTCCGGCGAATCTCCGCGGCGGCTGCCTCGGCTTGTTCTTGGTGCGCGACGTAATTCAGGACGACGTCGGCCCCCGCGCTTCCCAGCGCGACAGCGGTGGCGAGACCGATGCCCGAGCTCGCACCGGTGACCAGCGCTTTCTGTCCCGCAAGGAGTGCCCGACCCATACGTTGTGAAGTCTGGCGCAACCCTTGTGCCCGGTGCTGAAGTGGCGGTTTCCGCTGAAGAAACTGTCCCGGCCGTGTAATGCCTGCAGCGGAGGCTCGAGCGATGGAGCGTCGCGAGTGCGCAGGAATGCGCCTTGCGTAGTGTCCCGGAGTGAGGCAAGGGAAGCGACGGAAATGCTGCGCAACGTGACCGCCTTGCGCGGGGACGTGATCCTCGCCCGCGACGGTGACATGGGCCTGGTCGTCGACGTGTACTTCGACGATGAGCGCTGGAGCGTGCGCTACCTCGTGGTCGACACCGGGCACGTGATGCCCGAGCACCGGGTGCTGATCGCGCCGGGCGCGGTGGTGGCGGGCCAGCCCTCCGACAGGCTGATCCGAGTGCGGCTTACGCGCAACGAGGTCGAGCGCAGCCCGGACGTGAGAACGCATCTGCCCGTCGCGATGCAGTTCGATCTGCCGCAGCAGCGCCGCGCCGGCGCCGACCCGCACCTGCGCAGCAGCGAGCTCGTCATCGGCTACCAGGTCCAGGCGCTCGACGGCCCGGCCGGGCATCTCAGGGACTTCGTCTTCGACGACGCCACCTGGTCGGTCGAGCGCCTCGTGGTCGACACCGGCCGATGGTTCGGCTCGCGCGTGCTGATCGCGCCCGCGTCGGTCAAAAGCATCGACTGGCCATGGCGCAGGGTGAATGTCGGACTCGATCGCGAAGCGGTGCGGCAGTCGACCCGGGCCTGAGCTGGACGGCCCAACCCTTAAAGCGCGCTTAAGGCAGGGAGAGGGTTTAAGTCATGAGTCAGGTACCCTTCCTACGATGAAACGCATCAGAATCTTCCTGGCTTTCGGAGGCCGAGATGCGCGCAGTTGCAACCAGCAAGCCCTCTTCGCGGGGTGTCATGGCGTTCAGGATCCAGAAATACCTGAGCGGCCTGCATTACCCCGCGCTCAAGCCGCAGATCGTCGACCGGGCACGCGAGCTCGGCGCGGATCCGCACGTCCTCCACGCGCTGCTTTGCCTTCCGGACCGCGCCTACGAAAGTCCGGTCGTGCTGTCGTGCGAGGTGGGCCGGCAGTCGGCGCGGTGAAAAGCCTGTTCGATCTTTGGTGGCGCACTGCGCTCGCCTGCGCACTGACCGCCGCGTGCGCGAGCAGCGAACCGCCGCCTCCGGCGCAGGAGCCGGACGCCGCTCGCGACAGCGTCGTTCCGGGCACGATCGGCCTGTTCGTCGCGCCCGCTCCCGCGGGCGTCGTCGTTGCGGCCGTGGCCGCGGAAGGCCCCGCAGGGCAAGCGGGCGTGCAGGTGGGCGACGTGGTGCGAAGCTACAACGGCGTCGCCGTGCTTGACACGCGGCAGTTCTACCGCCTGATGCTGGACAGCACGCCGGGCAGCAGCGCGCAGGTCGAGCTCGTTCGCGACGGCTCCGTGCAGCGCATCGAGGTGCCGGTCAAGGAGACCGACACGGCCCCGCGAGGCTAGGCGAGCTTCCTTGCGGGCCGGTCGAGCTCCTGGAGCAGGCTCTCGGGCTTCACCGGCTTGACGAGATGGAGGTGGAAGCCGGCCTCCCTGGAGCGGCGCTTGTCCTGCTCGCCGCCGTACGCGGTCACGGCGATGAGCCTCGCCTGGGCGGTCGCCGGGTCGGTCCGCAGCGCCGCGGCAACCTGGTAGCCGTCGGTATCGGGCAAGCCGATGTCGCAGAGCACGATGTCGGGGCGCGTCCTTTGCGCCGCTTCCAGTCCTTCGCGGCCGCTGTAGGCCAAGGTGACCTTGTATCCGCAGAGCTCGAGCAGCCTGCGCAGGCTCTGGGCCGAGTCGTGGTCGTCCTCCACGACGAGGATGCGCACGTCGTTGCGCGCCTCGAGCGCCGGAAGCTCGGGCTTCGACGGCGGCCGGCTCTGGAGGTGCTGCAGGCGCCCGCGCAAATTGGAGAGCGCGTTGAAAATCTGGAACTTCAGCGCGTCGACGCCGCGCAGCGGTCCCGCTTCAATGCCCACGTGGCCGTCGGAACAGAAGAGAAGCCGTGCGGTGTGCTCGATGGTGCGGATCATGACCCGCGCCTCGAGGTCGTTCACTGCCTCGACGGCGCGCTTGCACAAGGTGGTGACTTGCGCGAGCGTGTCCGGGTCGTTGCGGCCGCCTGGAGCTGCCACCACGGTATGCATCAGCGCTGCGTAGAGAGTGAGAGCTTCGTCCAGCTCGCGTTTTGGCATGTTATGGATAGCCTGCCTCGAACAAACGCACGATGTTACCGTTGCGGTGACGTGCGTCCCGTCGGCTATACCGTGATTCTTGGTGTAACTGAATGGACTACGTTGCAGGCGCAAAACCCCGGGGTCGCAGACTCCCGGTTCCTCGCCGCGAGCGCACAGGCGATTCTCCGCACCCGCCCCTCGGGGGCGGGGCGAAGAAGCGCGATCAGGGCTGCGGGATGCGGCGGATGTAGCCCTCGCGGGTCAGCTCGACCCGGTCGCCGACCTGAAGACCGGCGGACGGCGTATCGAGGAGCTGCAGGGTGCCGTCGTCCATCCGGACGTTGAGGCGGTTCATCGCGGAGGGCGCCGAGCTGCCGCTCGAGGCCGTCGCCGCTATCGGAGACATGCTCTCGATCTTGCCGAAGCCAGGCCGCAACTGGGCGGTGGCCGAGGCCACCGGCACGGAGGGTGCGGGAGCGGCCGAGGTCGACCCGGGCGACGTGACGACATTAGTAGAAGGTGCAGGCGCCGGCGGTACGACCACTATGGGCGCGGGTTCCCTGTGACTGCACGCGCCCAGCAATGCCACCACGACGACAGACACCGGAAGAATCAGGAACTTGCTCATTGCTAAGCCTCCTTGGTTGGATCTTTCGCAAGAGGAGTAGCAATCTGCGTTCCTCTCCGCCGGGGCCCCGGCCGCTAGAATCGGCCGCATCTTGCCAACCACTCGAGCGCTTCCGGCCGCCCTGCTCGCGCTGTGCGCGTTCGCGGCGCGCGCGGACACCATGGACCAGGACCTCATCGCCGCCGCCGGAAAGGACGACCTCGCGCGGATTTCGGCGCTTTTAAAAAAAGGCGCGAACGTGAATGCCCGCGACGCGCAGGGCCGCACGCCCGTCATGGCGGCGACCTACGCCCGCCACGCCAACGCGGTCGAGGCGCTCATCCGTGCGGGCGCGGACGTGAACGCCCGCGACGAGATGCTGAACAATCCGTTTCTCTATGCCGGGGCCGAAGGCATGCTGGACATCCTCAAGCTCGCCAACGCTGCCGGGGCCGACCCACGTCTCACCAACCGTTACGGCGGCACGGCGCTGATTCCGGCCGCGGAGCGGGGCCATGTGGAGGTGGTGGACTGGCTGCTCGCGAACACCAAGGTGGAGGTCAACCACGTGAACCGGCTGGGATGGACGGCGCTGCTCGAGGCGATCGTGCTTTCCGACGGCGGGCCGAGGCACCAGCGGATCGTCGCCTCGCTCATCCGCCACGGCGCCGATGTCAACATCCCCGACCACCAGGGCCGAACGCCGCTCCACCATGCGCGATCGCGCGGGTATGTGGAGATCGGCTCGCTGCTCGAAGCCGCCGGCGCGCGTCCCTAGCTTGCAACTTCAGTAAGGCAGGATTAACGGAAACGGGCGACGCGTTTGCCCTATTGTGGCTGACCCCATTGTGACGCCCCGCCTGAAGGTCTTGCTCGTGCTGGGCCATCCGCGCAGGGACAGCCTTTGCGGGGCGCTCGCGGAAGCGTTCGCGGCCGGCGCGCGGCAGGCGGGGGTCGACCTGCGGCGGCTCGATCTCTGCGACCTGGAGTTCAACCCCAACGTGACCGCAGGCTCGCCCCGCAACCAGCTGCTCGAGCCCTCGATCCGTCAGGCAGTCGACCTCGTCCGGTGGGCCGACCACCTGGTGTTCGTGTTTCCGACCTGGTGGGGCACGATGCCCGCGCTGATGAAAGGCTTCCTCGACCGGGTGCTGATGCCGGGCTTTGCGTTCGAAGAGCACGAGGAGGGCGGCGGCTGGGACAAGCTCCTGACCGGAAGATCGGCGCACCTTCTCACCACGATGGACACGCCGAAGTGGGTCTATCGCTGGATCTACAAGGCGCCGGGCCTGAACAGCCTCGCCCGCGCTACGCTCGGGTTCTGCGGCATCGGGCCGGTGCGCACGACCCTCTTCGGCGTGGTGAAGGACTCGGATGCCGCCGTGCGGGCGCGTTGGCTCCAGGAGGCGCGCGCGCACGGACTGCGTTTGCGCGACGGCGTGCTCACGGTCGGGGAACGCCGGCGCAGGTCGCTCGGCGCCTGGGTTGCCGCGATGCGGCTCCAGTTCCATCCGATGGCCTGGGGCGCCTACGCGATCGGCGCCGCCGGCGCCGTGCAGGCGAGCGGAAGCTTCGACGCCGCGGCGTTCTGGCTGGGCCTCGTCAGCCTCTTTCTGCTCGAAGTGATCACCGTGTTCACCAACGACTATTTCGACTTCGAAAGCGACCGCCGCAACCGGAACTTCGGCCCGTTCACGGGCGGATCGCGCGTGCTGGTCGACGGCCGCATCACCCCGGCGCACATGAGATCCGGCATCGCATGGGCCATGGGCGGGTTCGTCGCCGCCTTTCTCGCGCTCTCCGCCATGGTGCCCGCGCCGGGATTGATCGTGCTCGGCCTGATCGCGATTCTCGCCGTCGGCTATACGACGCCGCCGTTGAAGCTCTGCTGGCGCGGCCTCGGCGAGGTCGACGTCGCCCTGACCCACAGCACGGTCATCATCCTGTGCGGATTCCTGTTTCAGGGCGGCGCCTGGAACGCTTCGTTTCCCGGGCTGGTCAGCGCGCCGCTCTTCCTCGCGGTGCTTCCGGCGATCATCCTGTCCGGCATACCGGACTACGCCGCGGACCAGGCGGCGGGGAAGCGCTCGCTCGCCGTGGTGGTGGGACCGCGCGCGGCCGTCCGCATCGCGCAGGCGGCGGCGATCCTGGCGGCGGTCACGGCGCTGGTGTGGGCGCAGCGCGACGTGGCGGCGTCCTCGTTCGACGGCATCGGCCTTGCCGTCGTGCCGCACGCGCTCCTGCTCACCTGGCTTCTCGAGCGCCATTTGAGAAGCGCCCGGCCCGGCGGGAGAATCGACGGCCTGATGGCGCTCGCGCTCCTCTACATCGTGTGGTTCGTGGCCGTGCCGCTCTACCGACTCACTTGATGCGCGGGGAGAAGACGCACTCGGTCCGCGCGCTGGAGCGCACTTACCGGACCGGGGCCGACGAGGTCCGCGCCTTGCGCGGCGTCGACCTGGACTTGTGCTCGGGCGAGATCGTCGCGCTTCTCGGCCCCTCGGGCAGCGGCAAGTCGACGCTGCTCAACCTTCTCGGCGGGCTCGACCGCCCCGACGCCGGCGAGATCCGGTTCCAAGGCGAAGAGCTCACGCGTTTCGACGATCGCGCGCTGGCGCGCTACCGGCGCCGCCACGTCGGCTTCGTGTTCCAGGCCTACAACCTGATCCCCAGCCTGACTGCGCGGGAGAACGTCGAGCTCGCATGCGACGGCGCCGAGCGCCCGATCGGCGCGGCCGACGCGCTCGGGCTCGTGGGGCTGAGCGCGCGAATGGACCACTTCCCGGGGCAGCTCTCCGGCGGCGAGCAGCAGCGCGCCGCGGTCGCGCGCGCGATCGCGAAACGGCCCGAGCTCCTGCTGTGCGACGAGCCGACCGGCGCGGTCGACCGCCACGCGGGCGTGCAGGTCCTCGAGGTCATCGAGCGCTGCAGCCTCGAATTGGGCGCGGCGACCGTGCTCGTCACGCACAACGTAGCGATCGCGGCCATGGCCGACCGGGTGCTCGGCCTCACCGACGGAAGGATCGCCGAGGCTCGGCGCAATGCGCCGCGCCGCAAGGCGACGGACCTTTCCTGGTAAGCGGGTAAGCGTGCTGCCGATTCTCGAACGCAAGCTGCTGCGCGACCTGCGGCAGCTCGCCGGCCAGGCGCTGGCGATCGTGCTGGTCGTCGCCTGCGCGGTGGCGACGGCGGTCATGTCGTTCGGGGTGCTGCGCTCGCTGGACGCTGCGCGTGCGCAGTACTACGAGCGCTGCCGCTTCGCCGATGTCTTCGTTTCGCTGCAGCGCGCGCCCGAGGCCGCCGGCGAGGCGATCCGGCGGCTGCCGGGCGTTGCCGGCGTGGACACCCGGCTGGTCGCCGATGTGGCCGTCGGAGTTCCCGGCACCGAAGAGCCGATCGCCGCGCGGGTTCTCTCGTGGCCTGAGCGCGGCGAGCCCGAAGTCAACGCGATCGTACTGCGCCGCGGGCGATTCGTCCGCGCCGATGCGCCCGAGGTGATCGTGAACGAGAGCTTCGCCGAGGCGCACGGCCTCGGACCCGGCGACCGGCTGGACATGGTGCTGGGTGGCCGCAAGCGCGAAATGGCGATCGTGGGCCTCGCGCTGTCGCCCGAATACGTCTATGCGCTCGGCCCCGGGATGCTGTCGCCCGACGAGCGGCGTTTCGCGATCCTGTGGACCGGGCGTCGCGTGCTCGAAGCCGCGCTGGGCGTGAGCGGCGAGTTCAACGACCTCGCGCTTCGGTTGAACGAATCGGCCTCGGTGGAGGGCGTGGCGCGGCAGGTCGAGGCCGCGCTCGAGCCCTACGGCGCGGTCGAAGCGCACGGCCGGGAACGCCAGCCCTCGGATGCCTTTCTCTCGGCCATGCTCCACCAGATCGCCGGAGTCGGGCGAATCGCTCCCGCGATCTTCCTCGTCGTCGCGGCCTTCCTGGTCCACAGCGTGCTTGTCCGGCTGGTCGACACCCAGCGCCAGCACATCGGCGTGCTGAAGGCGCTCGGGATCGGGGACGTCAGGATCGCATGGCACTACCTCGAGCTTGCGCTTGTCCTGGGCGTGCTGGGCATCGCGGTGGGGCTGGCAGCCGGGACGATTCTCGGGCACGGCCTCACACGCCTTTACGCGCAGTTTTTGCACTTCCCCTTCCTGTCCTTCGAGCACGACCCACCGAGCGTGGTCGCGGCCTGCGCTATCTCGATCGTAGCGATGGCAACCGGCGCCGCGCGGGGCGTGCGCGCCGTTTCGCGCCTCGCGCCCGCTGCTGCGCTCGCGGCACCCGTGCCGCCCGGCTACCGGCGCACATGGCTCGACCGCCTGCTGCTTCGAGGCCCGGCGCGCGGCGCGACCAGGATGGTCCTGCGCCATCTCGGCCGGTTTCCGCTTCGCGCCGCCCTCACGGTCGCCGGGCTCGCGCTCGCCGTGGCGCTGCAGATCGCCATGCTCTTCAGCTTCGACGCGCTCGATCGCATGCTCGGCTTCCACGCGCGGGCGGAGGCCCGCGACTTCGCGGTGTGGTTCCCACGGCCGCTGCCGGCCTCCGCCGCCGCGGAAGTCGCGCGCTGGCCGGGCGTGCTGAAAGCGGAGGGCTGGCGCGCGCTGCCGGCCAAGCTAGGCTCAGGAGGACACGCTCGCGAAGTGAACGTCACAGGTCTCTCGCAGTCCGCGATGCTGCGCACGCTTCTCGACGCGGACCTGGCGCCCGTGCCGGTGCCGCGGCAGGGACTTGCGCTCGCGGGGAAGCTCGCGTCGCTGCTGAAGGTGGGCGTGGGCGACCGCGTCACGCTGCAGCCCATCGGATCGCGCATCCAGGCGGATCTGCCGGTCGCGCGGATCGTCGAGGAGTACATCGGGCTCGACGCGTACATGGACCTCGATGCGCTGAACGCGCTCGCGGGTGGCGAGCCCGCGATCAGCGGCGCGGACCTCGCCGTCGACCCGCGGCAGCGCGGCGAGTTCCTGCGCAGCCTGAAGGACAACGGCGCGATCGCCGGAGTCAGCGAACGCTCGGCGGTGCTGGCGTCGTTCCGGGGCACGATGCTGCGCACGCTGACGCTGATCGTCTCGTTCTTCGTCGCCTTTGCCGGTCTGACCGCGTTCGGCGTTGCCTTCAGCAGCGCCCGGATCACGCTTTCCGAGCGCGAGCGCGAATTCGCGACGCTCGGAGCGCTGGGGTTCAGCGCGGCCGAGATCGGCCGCATCCTGTGGTTCGAGACGGCGCTACTTCTGGTTGTCGCGCTCGCGCCGGGATGCCTGCTCGGGTGGGGGCTTGCGTGGGTCATCGTCCAGCGCCTCGACACGGAGCTCTACCGCGTGCCGCTGGTGGTCAGCGCGAATACGGTCGGGCTCGCGGTGTTCGTCCTGGTCACCGCGGCGCTGCTCTCGACGTGGAGTGTCGCGCGGCACATTGGCCGCATGAATCTGCCGGCGGTGCTGAACGCGAGACAGTAGGCGCCCTGCGTGAAGCGTGGCTCGCGCCGCAGTTGGGCGAGCACGCCGCGCGCCAGGTGTCGACGCTGATCCTGATCGCGCTTTTCGCGTCCTATATCGGGTACGTGCCGCGCCGGTGGCCGATCGCTTCAAGCGTCGTCGCGGGAAATAATCGAGGGGTACGACTTCGCGGCGGGCCGGCTTTGGGTGTTCTTCCGCCTCTGGCGCGCTCACTGAGGAGTACGACCTTCGCTACTCGCGAACGCGCGCGGTAGAGTGCGGCGTCCCGGCTGCCACACGGCGCTGCGGATCCTGGGCCCGGCGGGATTCCAAACCCTTAGCCGGGCCTTTCCCTATTTGCAGACGGCGCGGGTGGGCGCTCAAAAGCTGAGCGTCGCAGCGCCCTGCTTGATCTGCTCGTGTATGACGCTCGCGCCGCTGATGGCCACGCCCTCGATGAGGTCCTGCTGCTCGTAGCCGCGCGCCTTCGCACAGGGCGTGCACGCGTACACGGTGCCACCGCGCTTCATGAAGTCCTGCACCAGCTCGCGCAGCGGAGAAAGGGGCGGCACCACAGTGGTCTCGAGCGCCCGCTTGCGCACAAGATCCACGGACGCGCTCGTCAAAAAGACCGTGACCTTGAGGCCGGCGGTCAGGCCTCCGCACGCGATGGTGAACCCAACCGAGGATAGCTCGTGGTCGGTGCCGCGGGTCATGAGCACGACAAGGCTGCGGCTGGTCTCCGTCATGGAAGGCTCCTTGGATGAAAACGCTGAGCATGCGCCATCGGCTAAACGCGCCGCAACCCTTCGATACCACGGGCACAGCGTCAAGATTCTCGCTACTGCCGCAGGGTGCGTATTTTGCTGACCTGGCAGGGCATCCACGTCCGCCTGGTCGCTGCCATGACAGCGGCGCTCCCAACTTTCGCCCTCCCGGCGGCGGCGCAGGACTATCCGAAGCAGCTGCACGAGCTCGAGCTCGCCGACTACCTCGACATCAAGCGCCGCTCAGAATGTGGATATGGTTATAAAGAATGTTAAAAATATTCTTTGAGGTTATAAAGGTTTTTTATAGCATCGATGCCCCATGGGATTTCCCGCCGAGGCACCGACCAAGGAAGCCGAGCTCGCGCGCGAGCTTGGTTCCATCGCGCATGACTTTGCGCCCGCCGCTCTGGCGAGCAGCCTGTCGGCGGAAGACATGGTCCTGACCGACGCGATTGCGCGCGCAGGGCTGCCGATCGAAATCTTCGTTCTCGACACCGGCCGCCTGCACGGCGATACGCTCGCGCTGGTCGAGCGTATCCGCGGCCGCTACGGCCTCGAGCCCGAGGTGTTCCACCCGGATCCGGTCGCCGTCCTTCAGTATGTGAAGAATCACGGCCGCGACGCGTTCTATCGCGACACGGAGCTGCGCCAGCGCTGCTGCGAGATCCGGAAGGTGAGGCCGCTGCGCCGGGCGCTCTCGGGGCGGCGCGCCTGGATCACGGGGCTGCGCCGCGAGCATTCCGCGGCGCGCTCAGGCCTGCCGGCGCGGGAACACGACCAGGTGCACGGTCTCGAGAAGTTCAATCCGCTCGCCGCGTGGAGCGAAGAGGAGGTGTGGTCGTACCTGCGCCGCTTCGAAGTGCCGTACAACCCGCTCTACGACCAGGGCTACCGCTCCATCGGCTGCGCCCCCTGCACCCGCCCCGTGGTCGCGGGCGAAGACGTGCGCGCCGGACGCTGGTGGTGGGAAGCAGCCTCGAAAAAGGAGTGCGGCCTGCACGTGGCGGCGGAGCCGGCCGATGCTCGCTGAACGCTCGCACCTCGACTGGCTCGAGTCGGAAGCGATCTACATCCTGCGCGAGGTCGCGGGCCAGTGCCAGAACCCGGTGCTGTTCTTCTCCGGCGGCAAGGACTCCCTCTGCCTGCTGCGCCTCGCCGAGAAGGCGTTCCGCCCAGGGCGCTTCCCGTTCCCGCTGCTGCACATCGACACCGGGCACAACTTCCCCGAGGTGATCGCGTTTCGCGACCGCCGCGCCGCGGAGCTCGGCGAGCGCCTGATCGTGCGCAGCGTCGAAGACTCGATGCGGAAGGGTTCTGTTCGTCTGGCTTCCGAAAATCAAAGTCGAAATGCGGCACAGTCGGTCACGCTGCTCGAGGCGATCGCGGAGTTCGGGTTCGACGCGGCGATCGGCGGCGCGCGGCGCGACGAGGAAAAGGCGCGCGCCAAGGAGCGCGTGTTCTCGTTCCGCGACGAGTTCGGCCAGTGGGACCCGCGCAACCAGCGGCCGGAGCTGTGGAGCCTCTACAACGCGCGCGTGCACCCGGGCGAGCACGTGCGGGTGTTCCCCATCAGCAACTGGACCGAGCTCGACGTCTGGCAGTACATCCGCCGCGAACGCCTGGAAGTGCCGGAAATCTACTTCGCCCACCGCCGCCCCGTGGTGCGCCGGCGCGGCCTGCTCGTGCCTGTGACGCCGCTCACGCCGCCACGCGCGGACGAGGCGGTCGAGGAGGTTTCGGTGCGCTTTCGCACCGTCGGCGACATCAGCTGCACCTGCCCGGTGGAATCGTCGGCAGCCTCGATCGACGCGATCCTCGAGGAGACCCGGAGCGCTAGGCTGACCGAGCGCGGCGCCACGCGCATGGACGACCAGACGTCCGAAGCCTCCATGGAGCGGCGCAAGAAGGAGGGTTATTTCTGATGCAACCCCTGCGCTTCGCCACCGCCGGGAGCGTCGACGACGGCAAGAGCACGCTCATCGGGCGCCTGCTCTACGACGCGCACGCGCTGCAGGAAGACCAGGTTGCGGCGGTCGAGAGGGCGTCGCTGCGCCGCGGCGCCGGCGAGCTCGACCTCTCGCTCATCACCGACGGGCTCGAAGCCGAGCGCGAGCAGGGCATCACCATCGACGTCGCCTACCGCTACTTCGCCACGCCGGTGCGCAAGTTCATCATCGCCGACTCGCCGGGCCACGAGCAATACACGCGCAACATGGCCACGGGCACGAGCAATGCCGACGCGCTGGTGCTGCTCCTCGACGTCACCAAGCCGCTGCTGCCGCAATCGCGCCGGCACCTCCTCATCGCGCGCCTGCTCGGAATCCGCCACGCGATCGTGTTCGTGAACAAGCTCGATCTCGCGAACTATGCGCGCGCGGCCTACGAGCGCGTGCGCCGCGAGCTCGAAGCCTTCGCCGCGCCGCTGCGCTTCGATTCGCTCGTCTGCATCGCGGGCTCGGCGCTGCGCGGGGACATGGTGGTCGAGCGCGGCGAGCGCCTCGACTGGTACGGCGGCCCGACGCTGCTCGAGCGGCTGGAAAGCGTGCCCGCCTCGGCCGACCGCGCCGCCGCGGGTCCGCTGCGCTTTCCGGTGCAGCTCGTCTCGCCGCCGCGCGCCGGCCGTCCGCGCGCCCATCCGCGCGCCTATATGGGACGCATCGAGTCCGGTCACGTCCTCGCCGGCGCGCCGGTGGTTGCCCTGCCCGGGGGGCGCACGACCCGGGTGCGCCAGATCGTGGTCCACGGCGCCGAGCGCGAGATCGCCGTCGCCGGCGACTCGGTGTCGCTCGTGCTTGCCGACGAGCTCGACCTCTCGCGCGGCGACCTGCTCGCCGACCCCGCGCAGCCCCCGCGCGAGGCGCGCTCGCTCGAGGCCACGCTCATATGGCTCGGCGCCGAGCCGCTGCGGCCCGCGGCGCGCTACCTCGTGCAGCTCGCTTCGCGCCGCGTGGCCGGAAAGGTGGCCGAGGTGCAAAGCCGCCTCGACATCGACACGCTCGACGAGCGCGCGGTGGAAGGCAAGGTGGTGGCGAACGACATCGTCAACGTGCGCCTTTCGCTGCAGGCGCCGCTGTTTGCCGATGCCTACGAGGCCGTGCGATGCACCGGCGCGCTCATCCTGATCGACGAGGCCACGAATCAAACGGTGGCTGCCGCGCTCGTGCGCTGAGGGCTCCTTGTGGTCATGGCCCCCTATGGGGCTACTTGGTGTCCGAAGGCGCGCACCCGCGGGCGGCCCAGGCGGAGAGCGCCGCATCGGGCTGGCGCATCCAGCCCATCAGTTGCCTTCCTTGATCGCCCAGCAGGCAGTGATGAAACGCGGTCACCGCCTGGGCGCGAGGCGTCATGGCGGCGAAAACCGCCTTGTCCACGCGGGGAGGAGGGCGCCGATGAGCGAGAGCGTCGATGGCCAGGTGCTCGGCGGCAATAGGGTAGAAGGCAGGGTCGGAAGCGCCGCGCCGCGCCGCGATGGCTGCGGCCTGCGCGCCGCTGCCGAGGAGCCAGCGCGGAAGCTCGACCAGCTCGGTGCGGCGCAGGACGAAGGCGATGTCGCTCCAGTAGTTGTAGTCGGCGCCGCGCAGCTCGGGGAGAAGCGTCCGGTCGAAGATCGCGCGGCGGCGAAACGCTTCAGCGCTCTCCGCGAGCACCGAGGAAGGCAGGATCGCGGCCCAGGGGCTCGTCTCGAGGCGCCGGCGACCCGACTCGGCGTCCATGAGCCACAGCGCGTGCCGCGGCGGCTCCGAATAGTGGGCTGAGCGAATCCGCCGCGGATAGTCGTCGACGAGCGGCGCGCTGCGCGCGCTCAGCTCGCGCAGCGCGTCCGCGTCGGCCATGAAAAGCGCGGCGAGCTCCGCGGGGCTGTCGACACCGAGGCGGCGCAGCTCGCTCCCCGTGCGCTCGAGCGTCCAAAGCCGCGAAAACTGCTCGCGTGTCGCGGGCGCGATCCCGCCGCGGCTGCCGACGAGGATCCAGTCGCGGTGGAAGCCCGACCAGAGAGAGCAGTCCTCGAACGCGTCGCAGAAGGCGCGGATGATGGCGAGCGCCTCGTCCTCGAGCACGAGATAGGCGGGCAGCCAGTAGGTGGCGATCCCGGCGGGATTGAGGTGGTCCTTCACGAGCTCGAAATATTCGCGCGTATAGAGCGAAGCGACGCCCGCTATCTTCGGCGGCGGCGGCTCGCCGGTGATGAGGTCGTAGCGCCGCGAGGTGGTCTGAAGGAAGAAGCGGCCGTCCTCGACGTGGGTGCGCACGCGCGGGTCGCGCAGCGGGTCGCGCGCGGGGTCGGGGTGCGCGACGCTGCTCATGTCCAGGATGTCCCTCGACACGTCGACGACCTCGAGCGAGCGCAGGTCGGGGAGATCGGTGAGCGCGGCCGCGGTCATGCCGACGCCGAAGCAGACGAGCAGCGCGTGCTCGATCTTCGGATGGAGCGCGGCCGGGAGGTACGCGAACAGCTTCATGTAGCGCTGTATGCCGATGGCCGTGGAGGCCATGGAGTACGAATTGGTGGCGAGGCGCAGGAACAGCGGCTCGCCGAGAAAGTCGTGCGCGAGGTAGAACGTGGTCTGCTCGGGGCCCTCGCGCGCCGCGACGATGCGGCCGGCGAAGCGCTGTTCGACGCCTCGCCAGTGCTTCTCCGCCATGGTGCCGAACGGAAAGAGGGCGAGCGCGAGCGCCGCGGCGAACGCGGGACCAAGCGCGCGCCAGTGCGGCGCTTCGGAACGGGGAATGACGAGGACGGCCACGGCATAGACGAGCGCCAGCGCGAAGAACGAGCGCTCGAGGCCGAGCACCGGCAGCAGGATGAACGCAGCGAGGAGCGACCCGAGCATCGCCCCGAGCGTGTTGGCGAGGGTGAGCGCGCCGGTCGCGATGCCCGCGTCGTCCATGCTGCTTCGCAGCCGCTCGCCCAGCGCGGTGAAAAGAAATCCGGAGAGGAGGGCCGGCGGCGCCAGGAGGAACGCGCACAGAATCGCGGCGCTCGCCGCCGACTGCGCGTGCACGGGCGCGAGGCGCGCGAGCAGCCACGGATACGCCGCGTACGCGCCGACCACTGCGAGCGCCGCGGCCGCCGCCGCGGCGCGCGCCATGCCGCCGGAGAGCGGCCGGCGGCGCGAAACGCGCGCCGCGACGAGCCCGCCGAGGCCGATTCCGGCGAGCACCACCGCGAGCATCACCGCGAAGAGGAGCGGGGTGCCATCGATGAAGAGAAGCAGGAAGCGAAATCCGACGACTTCCAGCGCGAGAAGCGCGCCTCCCGCCAGACAGGCGGCCCCAAGGACGCGGCGGCGGCCTTTCGCTGTTGCATTAAGGGATCTGACTTCCTCGATCTTGATGATGCTCGAGACGCGCAATGCGATGAGTGCCGCCGCGAGGTTGCACGCCGCGCCGGCGAAGCCGCTGCCCCGGAGCCCGAGCGAGGGAATGAGCACGAGCTCGGCGCCGAGCGTGCCCGCAACCGCGCCGAGCGTGTTGATGCCATAGAGCCGGCCGAGCGCAAAGCCGTAGCTGCCGGTGAGCGCTTCCAGCGGCTTCGCGACGAGCGGCAGGCTCGCGCCGAGCGCCGTGGCGGGAATCAGCATGAGAACGAAAGCGATGCCCAGGCGCGCCGCGTCGAGGGCGGCGACGTCGTCCACGAGCGGCGCGAGGAGCGGGCGGAAGAGGGCCGGGAGGTACGGAAAGGCGCCGACGAGCACCGCGCCCGACGCCGCGGCCAGCGCCTCGACCAGCGCATAGCCGAGCAGCGGCTGCTTCCAGCGGCGGGCGAGCGCCATGGCCGTCGCGTTGCCGAGGCCCAGCCCCCCCATGAAAGCCGCGACGACGAGCGCCGCCGACCACACGCTGTTGCCGACGACGAGGCCGGCCTGGCTGAACCAGACCGTCTCCAGGACGAGCGCGCCTGCGCCCGAGAGGAAGAACATTCCAAGGACCGCCGGTAGCGCCGGCGTTGTTATTGTTCTGGCCACGCAGGCGCGAGCTTACCGCATGCGCCCGCGGACCTCCGTGCTCGCGCACCGCGCTACGGACGCACCAGCCGGCCCTCGCGAGTCAATTCGACGCGATCGCCCACCTCGAAGCGCTCACCGGCCTGCACCACGTCCTGCGTGGTGCCGTCGGCCATCTTCAGACGGTACGCCATGGTTGCGCTCGTGGCGGGACCGGCCGTGCCGCCCGCCGCCGCCGGCGCGGACGAGAGCGAAAGCACGCTGGCCGATTCGACGGTGCCGGCGCCCGGGCGATACGCGGGTGACGTTGAGCCGGTTGAAGCGGGGCTACCGGCAGGTGGGGGCGGGTTCGGCGCGGGTGCGGCGCAGGCGGCGAGCAGCAACGACATCGCGGCGGCGCAAAGGAGGGTCCTCGATTTCATGCCCAAGAGATGCAGTCTTCGTGCCGGCCTGTCCGCTGGTACGAAAGAGCCATGAAAACGCCGTTCCGTTCTATTGACAGCCGGCATCGCCGCATCACAAAGTCCCGAGCGGGGAGACGACTTGAGGAGGCTCGGGTGAAGGCCGGTGGAGCGGCGCTCTTTGTGTGCGCGCTGGTTGTCGCTCCGGGCGCGGCGCTTGCGCAAGGCTGCGGCAAGCTCGCGGCCAGCGTGGACGATGCCCGTGCGATGCTGCTGCGCGCGGCGAACGAGCCGGCCTTCGAGACCGCCAAGAGCCAGGCGCTCAGGGCGAAGAATGCCCTGGACGGCGCTGCCCTGTCTTCGATGGACTGCCAGTGCAAGGCTGCCTACTCCGAGTTCGATACCGCCGCGTGGCGGGCGCGGCGCGCCCGCGACGCCTATTCGCCGAAGGAGTACGTCGATTCACTCGATGCCGCGATCCGCGCGTTCAACAACGCAATCGGCGAGCTGAAATCCTGCGCGGCCGAGCGCGCTCGCTAGCGCTGGCCATGACCACGCGAAGCAATCTCGTTGCTTTCCCGGGCGTCGAGCGCGAGCTCGTGCTCGAGCTCGCCGCCGTGCTCGCGCGCTACGGGGCGAACGCAGCGGCGCAGGAGCGGCTAAGGCGCGCTCGCCGGCCGGATCCTTTGCTGATGCGCCATGCGTACCAGGAGCTGCAGCGCCTCGGCGCGCATCACTGGCTTCTTGCGGTAGTTCGGGCGTGGCACGACGGCCTGTCCGACTTCGAGGCGCTTCGCACCCTGAAGGAAATGAACACCGACCGGTTCGACTTCAGTTGAACCCGCGCAGCCGCAGCACCCGCCCGTCCACGGCATAGATCGCGCTGCCGTAGTAGTTGCCGACCACGAGATATCTCGCCTCGCCGGCCTGGGTTTCATTGCCGGTGCCGTCGAAATAGCGCTCGCTCACGCCGAGGTATCCGCCCATGTATTCGGCCGCGTCGATCACGTTCTTTGGGATCTCATCCACATTTTTCTCCGCGACAATGTTGTGGTGCGGAAAATACCCGGGCGGGGGCCGCGGTGACGGACGGCGCGAAAAGTAGCATCCCCCGCTTCAGGGCGTGCGCTGCGGCGCTACTTCGGGACAGCTAGGCGGGGCTAGGCGGGCGAACGGGCGCCGGGCGCGGCGGCCGCAGGTGCAGCGGAATCCAGGACACGGCGACGTCGCCGTGGATGAAGGTCTGGCAGGCCATGCGGTGGCCGGCGGCAAAGTCCGCCTCGGAAAGGTGGTTGCGCTCCTTGTCCTTGATGGCGTCGGTGTTCTCGAGCCCGCGCTCGATCTTGCACTTGCAGGTGCCGCACAGGCCGGCGCCGCACTTGAACGGAATCCCGCCCTTTTCGCGGATCGACAGGCGCAAGAGGTTGCCGGGCTCGGCCGCGGTGACGACCTTGCCCTCGTTCGTGATGAAGGTGACGGTGACAGGCATTCAGATCCTCTCGAGCGACACGTCCAGTGCGCCCAGGCCCGCCAGGCTCTGCAGCTCGCGGCGCGCCTTCTCGAGGCTGTCGAAGCGCGGCAGGAACTTGGACGGCACGAGGTTCACCGATGCAGGGAAGGCCTCGTCGACGATCTTCACCTTCGGCTCGCCCTCGATCTGTGCGATCACGAATTGGGCGCGCTTGCGCCCGCAAAAGAGATAGTCGTAGGTCTCCACCGGCTTCAATCCGTCGCCCGCCTCGGTGCGGAACTGGCCCGGCTTGCTCGTCAGGATGACGTACATGGCGGCGTCGCCGGCACCAGGTTTTCCTGCGTAAGCGCCAGGTCGTGGTGGATCCAGAGCTGGCAGCAAAGGCGATAGCCGAGCTGCAGCCGCTCGCCGAGCAGCTTCTGCTCCTTCCAGTTGGGCGGCGGCAGGTGCTCGCCGCCCGCAAGGATGTGGCTCGCGCAGGTGCCGCACTGGCCCATGCCGCAGCGGTACCTGAGGTGCGGCCAGGGAAATTGCTTGATGCCGGCGCGCACCACGAGGTTGGTGTTCTCCTTCACCTCGCCCTCGTAAACCTGGCCCGCTTTGTGGACGGTGATCTTCGGCATCTCTTTGTATACGGTTTCCGGGTTGGAGCCCGAGGCGCCTTTTACTCTTTCCTGTGAAATCGCTGTTGACCTGGCTCAAAAGCCTAGTATATTGTATACAACATTGCAATTCCCCAGGCTAGCAATTCTTCTCAGGAGCCGCCCATGCCCGAACTCATGAACCAGGACCACTTCCGCACCGCCCTCGAAAACGCGATCAAGGGCAGGGCCGCCACCAAGGCGCCCTTCAGCGTCGCCTGGGCGAGCGGCAGGCTCTCCCGCGAGCACCTCGCGCGCTGGGCAGAAAACCACTACCACTACGTCGGTCCTTTTGCCGACTACCTCGGCTACATCTACGCGCGCATGCCGGACGAGTTCCAGGACGCGAAGGACTTCCTGCTGCACAACATGTACGAGGAGGAGATCGGCGGCGACCGGCATACCGATCTCCTGATCCGCTTCGCCGAAGCCTGCGGCACCACGCGCGCCCGCGTCACCAATCCCGACAACATGTCGGCCACCACGCGCGGCCTGCAAAGCTGGTGCTACGCCACGGCCATGCGCGAGGACCCGATCGTCGCCGTAGCGGGCCTGGTGGTCGGGCTCGAGTCGCAGGTGCCGTCGATCTACCGCAAGCAGACGCCCACGCTGCGCGAGAAGTACAAGTTCACCGACCAGGAGGTCGAGTTCTTCGACCTGCACATCGTGTCCGACGAGATCCACGGCGAGCGCGGCTACCAGATCGTGCTCGAGCATGCGACCACCCCCGAGCTGCAGCGCCGCTGCCTCAAGATCTGCGAGGTCGGCGCGCAGATGCGGCTCTCGTACACGACGGCCCTCTACTACGACTATGTGGCGCACGACGTTTCGCTCGCCGAGCTCGACATGGCCGAAAGGCAGGTCCCCGCCGGCGAACGGGCGCTGCTGCAGGCATGAGCATGCAGTTCATGAACCTGATCGGCGGCGAGCCCGTCGCCGCGTCCACGGGGCGGACCTTCGACGACGTCAATCCCGCCGACACGCGCGACATCGTCGGGCGGTTCCAGGCTTCGAGCGCCGCCGACGCGGCCGCGGCGGTCAACGCCGCCGCCGGCGCGTTCGATGGGTGGCGCAGGACCGCGGTCTCGAAGCGCGCGAAGGTATTGCAGGGCGCGGCCGACTACCTCGAGGCGAACGTCGCGCGCTTCGCCGAGGAGCTGACCCGCGAGGAGGGCAAGTCGATCGTCCTCGCCCGCGACGAAATCCTGCGCTCGGCGCAGACGCTGCGCTTCTACGCGGTGGAGGGCCAGTCGTTCACCGGCGAGACCTTCCCGAACGACGATCCCGACATGCTCGTCTACACCGCGCGCGAGCCGCTCGGCGTGGTGTCGGTGATCACGCCGTGGAACTTCCCGATCTCGATCCCCGCGCGCAAGATCGCGCCCGCGCTCATCACCGGCAACACGGTGGTGTTCAAGCCTTCTTCCGATGCGCCGCTCATCGGCTATCGCCTGGCGCAGGCGCTGCTCGAGGCGGGCCTGCCAAAGGGCGCGCTCAACTTCCTCACCGGCGCCGCGGGCGACGTGGGAGCGGCGATCACGGAGCCGGCGGCGGTCCGCGCGGTGTCCTTCACCGGCTCGACCGCAGCGGGCGAGCACATCCACCGCTCGGTGCCGCTCACCACGCGCACGCAGATGGAGCTCGGCGGGAAGAATCCGCTCATCGTGATGGAGGACGCCGACCTCGAAAGCGCGGTCGACCTCGCGGTCAAGGGCGGGCTTTCGCTCAGCGGCCAGGCCTGCACCGGGACGAGCCGGCTGCTGGTTCACGCGCAAGTGCGCCTGCGCTTCACCGAGAAGCTGCTCGCCAAGGTGAAGGCGCTGCGCATCGGCAGCGGCATGGACCCGGCGGCGGACATCGGCCCGCTCGCCTCGCGCAGGCAGCTCGACACGGTGCTGCGCTACGTCGACCTCGGCAAACGCGAGGCTACGCACCTCCACGGCGGCGAGCGCCTCGCCGGCGGGAGCTTCGCGCACGGCTACTATGTCTCGCCGGCGGTGTTCACCGACGTCAAGCCCTCCATGCGCATCGCGCGCGAGGAGATCTTCGGGCCGGTGCTCGCCATCATCGAGGTCACGGGCTACGAGGACGCTCTCGCGGTGGCCAACGACACCGACTACGGGCTCTCGGCCGCGATCGCCACGAGGAACCCGGCGTACATGCACCGCTTCGCGCGCGACATCCAGTCCGGCACGGTGAAGATCAACCGGACGACCACCGGCAATCTGGTCAATGCGCCTTTCGGCGGGCTCAAGCGCTCGAGCACCTCGACCTTCCGCGAGTCCGGCCGCGCGGGGCTCGAGTTCTACACGCAGATCAAGACGGTGTACCAGGGGCTATGAGAACCGCGTTCAAGCTCGAGCTCGCCGAAGCGCGCGCCATGGCGCAGGCGGCGCTGAGGAAAGCCGACGAGCTCAAAGTGCCGGAGACGGTCTGCATCGTCGACGACGGCGGCTACCCGATCGCGCTCGAGCGCATGGACGGCGCTCGCGTCACCGGGCCGCAGATCGCCTGGAACAAGGCCTTCACCGCGGCGGGACACAAGCGCTCGACCCATCTATTCACCACGCCGCCGAACGGCCCGGCGCTGCCGGGCAACGAGGCCTTCGGCATCCAGTGGAGCTTCGAGGGCCGCTTCGCCGCGTTCGTCGGCGGCTTCCCGGTGGTGGTGAACGGCGAGGTCGTGGGCGGGGTCGGGCTCTCCGGCGGCAACGGCGAGCAGGACACGAAATGCGGCCTCGCCGCGCTGCAGGCGCTGAAGGACCTGCTCGGTCCGAAGCTAGCGGTGCTGGTCGAGGCCGACATCAAGAAATGAGCTTCCGCGTCACGCTGGAAAGCGGCGAAGCGTTCTCTGCCGGGAACGAGTCGCTTCTTGCTGCGGCGCTCAACGCCGGGATCATGCTGCCCAGCGACTGCCGGCAAGGCGCGTGCGGCACCTGCCGCATCCGGCTTCTCGAGGGCAAAGTGGCGTACGCCGAGCCGCCGATGGCGCTCGCGCCCGAGGACGAAGCCGACGGCTTCGCCCTCGCCTGCCAGGCGCGGGCAATGTCCGATCTGCGCATCCGCATGGAGAGCCTCGCGCTGCCGCCGGCGGAAAGTCGCCGCGCAACCGTCGCGGGTCTCGAGCGGCTGACGCCGGACGTGATCCACCTGCGGCTCGATCTCGAGCAGCCGGTGGACTACGCGCCAGGCCAGCACATGAAGCTGTGCCTGGCGGACGGCACGACGCGGAATTTCTCGATGGCCTCGCGGCCGCGCGGCACGGAGGTCGACTTCCATGTGCGCCGCATTCCCGGCGGACGCTTCACGGACGTGCAGCTCGGCGCCATGCGCCCCGGACAGCAGATCGAGGTCGAGCTGCCGCACGGCGCCTTCATCTTCCGCCGGCAGGACTACCGGCCGGTGATCATGGCCGTGACCGGCACCGGGCTCGCGCCGGTTCGGGCGATGCTCGAATCGCTGCTCGACGATCCGGACTGCCCGCAGATCACGCTCTACCGCGGCGGCAGGACCAACGACGATCTCTATCGGCACGAAGAGCTGCAGGCTTGGCGCGAGCGCCTCGCCGGCTTCCAGTACGTCCCGGTGCTTTCGCGCGCCGGCCGGCGCTGCTACGTGCAGGACGCAATCTGCGCTGATTTCCAGGATCTCTCGCAGCACGCGATCTATCTGTGCGGTTCGCCGGCGATGACCGTTGCGGCGCGCGCTGCAGTACGGAGGAAGGGCGCGGACACGGCCTACGTGTACGCGGAGGGCTTCAGCTTTCAATTCCAGGAGGAGACCACATGAAGCGATCGATTCTTGCCGCGCTAGCGCTCGCCGCCGGCTTTGCGGCATATGCGCAACCTTATCCATCCAAGCCGGTGCGGGTCGTCGTGAGCACTGTGCCAGGGCCGCTGGACACCTTCGCGCGCATGGTGCTCGACAAGATGTCGACGGCGCTCAAGCAGCCGTTCGTGGTCGAGAACAAGCCCGGCGCCGGCGGCAATATCGCCGCCGACATGGTGGCCAAGTCGCCCGCCGACGGCTACACGCTGCTCTTCGCCATCGACACGACGTTTACCGTCAATCCTTCCATATACAAGACGCTGCCGTTCGACCCGGCCAAGGACTTTGCCGCCATCTCGGTCCCCGTCACGTACGGCCAGCTGCTCGCCGTGCACGCGTCGGTTCCGGCGAATTCGGTCAAGGAGCTGGTGGCGCTTGCGAAGCAAAAGAAGCTCACCTATGCCTCCGGCGGCAACGGCACCCCGAGCCATCTTTCCGGTGCGTACTTCCTCGCCGCCGCCGGCATCGACATGACGCACGTCCCCTACAAGGGCACCGGCCAATCGGTGATCGACGTCGTCGCCGGTCAGGTGGACTCGATTTTCGCGGTGACCACCGGCGTGCTGCCGCACGTGAAGTCCGGCAAGCTGCGCGCGCTCGGCATCTCGAGCGCCAAGCGCTCGGCGCTCGCGCCTGAGGTGCCCACCATCGCGGAGTCTTATCCGGGATTCGAAGCCGCGTTCGCCTATGCGTTCATGGCACCCGCCGGCACGTCCGTCGACATCGTGCACGCGCTCAATCGCGAGGTGCTGAACGCGCTGGCGCAGCCCGACGTGCAGGAAAAGAACCGCACCTTCGACTACGTCGCGACGGGTCTCAACCCGAGCCAGTCGGCAGCGTGGCTGAAGGAGAACCGGGAACGCTGGGCGCAGGTCATCAAGCGCGCCGGTATCATGGCGGAATGACGCTCAAGGATCATCCTTCGCTCGGGCAGCGCGTCGCCGACGAGCTGCGCCGCTCGATCCTCACCAACCGGAGAAAGCCCGGCGACCGGCTGATCGAGGACCGCCTGTCCGAGGAGCTCGGCGTCTCGCGCATCCCGATCCGCGAGGCGCTGCGCTCGCTCGCCGCCGAAGGCCTCGTGGACGTGCAGCCGCGGCGCGGCGCATCGGTCGCCGAGGTCTCGCCGGAAGTCGCGCGTGACCTCGTCGAGGTGCGCGCGACGCTCGAAGGCCTCAACGCCCGCCTCGCGGCGCGCCATCACGCCCCGGCAATCGTCGAGGAGCTGCGCCAGGTGCTCGAGCAGGGCAACCGCGCCGCGAGGTCCAAGAACGTCGACGACCTGGTGCGCCTGAACGGCGAGTTCCACGACAAGCTCGGCCAGGCCGGCCGCAACAGCATCCTCGGCGACATCATGCGCACCCTGCGCGAGCGCACCAGCCTGGTTTTCGCCGCCAACAGCGCGCGGCGCGCCCAGCAGGACTGGGACGAGCACTCGAAGATCCTCGCCGCGGTGATCGACGGCGACGAGGAGCTCGCTTCGATGCTCGCCACGCGCCACGTGCGCCGCGCAGCCGAGGCAGCCTTTTCCATGGTGACCGAGGAGAAAAGTCCTTAGTCACTCCCCGATGGCGCCGCTGTCGACGTAGATGCGGCGCATCTTCGGATAGCGCGCCTGGATGACCCGCTTCAGCCTTGCGAGCGCCCCGCGGATCTCGAGGGTCGTGGCCTGCGCCGCGAAGCGCAGCTCGATGGCGAGCAGGATCTCGTCGGGCCCGAGGTAGATGGTGGTCAGGTTGTCGACATGGTCGACCTCGGGGTCCGCGCGAATCATCTCGCGCAGCGCGTCGAGGGTGCGCTTCTCCACGCCTTCTCCGATCAGCAGGCCCTTGCTCTCGTAGACCATGACCAGGGCGACCACGCACAGCAGGAGCCCGATCAGGATCGACGAGGCGCCGTCGAGCCACGCCGATCCGGGGACGCCGCTCAGGTAGATGCCGAGAAAGGCGAGCACGAGACCGGCGAGCGCCGCCGAGTCCTCGAGCAGCACCGCGAAGGTCGCCGGATTCTTGGTGAGGTGGATCGTCTCCAGGATGCCGCGGCCGCGCCGCTCGGCGTGGAAGGCCTTGAAGCCGTAGACCCAGCTCACGCCCTCGAACACTGCGGCGCAGGCGAGCACGGCGTAGCTCCCGCCTGGATTTTCCGGCGGCGCCGGATTGGAGAGGTGCATCGCGCCGGTCACGATCGACATGCCCCCGCCGAGCGCGAACACCAGCATGCCCACAACCAGTGTCCAGAAATACAGCTCGTGCCCGTAGCCGAACGGGTGCTCCGGGTCGGGCGGCTTGCGGCTGCGGTGCACCCCATAGAGCATCAGTGCGCCGTTGCCGGTATCGACAAGCGAGTGGATCGCCTCGGCGAGCATTGCCGCGCTGCCGGAGAACGCCGCGGCGATGAACTTGGTCGCCGCGATGGCGAGGTTTCCCGCCACCGCGGCGACGACGGCGCGGCGCGTCTCGCCTGCCACTCAGCTCAGATCGACTTGAGGAACTCGATCAGGTCGGCTTTCTCCTGCTCGCTTAGCTGGGTGCGGAAGTGCTGATCGTAGTGGCTCACCACGTCGGCGAGCGTGGCGTAGCGTCCGTCGTGGTAGTAGCCGCCCTTGTGGAGCTTCCTCGTGTCCCATAGCGCGCGCAACGGCTCGGTGCGGTAGCGTCCGTCGGGCGAGCGGCGCGCCTGGAAGTCGTCGATGCCGATCTCATCGGCGCTGTGCAGGTTGTAGCCCGGCTCGGTGAAGATCGGCGGCACGTGGCAGGTAGCGCAGCGCGCCTTGCCGTTGAAGAGCGCCTCGCCCTGCTTCGCGCGGCTGGCATCGAACGCATCGGCGGGCGGCTTCGGCTTGGGCAGCGACAGCTGGTAGTACTGCAGCGCCGGCAGCTTGGCGGTCACTTTGTCTTCGGCGGGTCGCACATTGCCTTCGTTTGCGCGCGCGCCGACGGGAAATTTTTGCTTGTCCAAGAGGCGCGGATCGTAGAACGTCCCCTGGCCGTGCATCTGCGTGACCGCAACGTAGGCGTTCCAGTAGGTCACCGTGCCCCAAGCGCCGGTCCAGGTATGGCTGTTCACCCCGAGCAGCCCGAACGCCGACGGGATCAGCGTCGCCGCGGGCTTCCCATCCGGACGCAGCGCCTTGCCGTCGAAGGACAGCTCCGCGTCGTACTTGCCCGGGCCCCAGCTCGTCAGCACCTTGCGCACGGTCGCCTGGTAGGCCTGCAGCAGCTTGGCGAACGCGGAGAGGTCCGGCGCCGCGGCCACGATCGCTCCGACGTTGAGGTCGCGGTTCGCCCAGCCGTCGAGCCTGCTCCCGATCCCGGGCTGGAGCTTGTCGTCGACCGTCGAGTGGCACAGCGCGCAGGTGATGCCGATGCCGGTCATTCTGTCGCCGTCGAACACGCCCTTCACGCCGACGACCGCGTCTGCCTTCAGCAGCGCAACGGTGTTGGCGGGATCGTCCATGTTCGCCTTGCCGGTGGCGACCGCGGCCGCGATGGTGGGCGGCACTTTGAACATGTCGACCTTCAGGCCGAGCGCGAGCGCCTGCTTGGGGCTCACTCCCGGACCGACGCCGCCATTCTTCTCCCCGGCGATCGCGCGATGCAGCTGCGTCTGGCTCCAGAACGCCTCGCTGCCGAAGGTATCGAAGCGGAAGATCTTCTGTCCTTCGGAGAACAGCTTGTCGACATTCTCCTTGGCCGCATGATCGAAGTTCTCGGTGGTCACCGGCGGTTTCGCCGGCTGCAAGCCGCAGCTATTGAGCGCGAAGCCAACGGCGGCAGCGAGCGCCGCGGCGGCGAGGCCGGCGTTACGGATGATGGGACGCATGAAAGACTCCGGAAAAAGCTCTGCGGCCGACGGGCGGCAGGCATGGCTCGTATATGCCTGCGTCCAAATGACGCATCCACCGATGCAATACTGGGCTTCCACTACAAGCGGCGTCGAACCGTCCGGGTACTCAACCAGCGGCGACGCAACACTTTTACGCTGGCGCCAGACACGCAGAGCAATAGCCTGTAACCGGAACCGCTATGCCAGTTTCAGGTTGTTGCTACAGGCTAGCCGTAGACGAGCGCGCCGGCGATTACGGCGCTGTCCGCCGCGATCCAGGCGATGCACGCGAGGTAGATGTTCCGGTCGCGCTTGCGCAGGCCGTGCCAGAACCAAAGCAGCGCTGACACGAGATACGCGCTCCACGACAAGACGGAAACGCCGCTGGCCTGGTGGCCGACCCAGATCGTCCAGATCTGCGGAACGGTCATCACGATGGTGAACACCGACATGGCGCCGAGCGCGCGGCGCAGCAGCGCGTCGGAGACCGCGGCGTGACCGCCGGGGCCTGCGGGATGCGGAGCCATCGGCTCCTCCTTTCGGACTAGCCTTCGGGCTTCTGTTGGGGCTGGGGCTGCGGCGCGGGCTCGGAGGAGGCGCCCGTGGAGGCATCCGTGGACTGCGCGCTGTCGCGCTGCACGCCGAGCTCGGCGAGCGTCGCGTCGTCGAGCTGGCCGCTCGCCGGAAGGTTTCTCGCGAGCTGGAACTGCCCGAGCGCGGCCTGCGTCTTCTCGCCGAAGTCGCCATTGGCGGGGCCTGCAGCGAACCCGAGCTCACCGAGCTTTTCCTGCACCCGGGCAATGAAGCCGGTGTAGGGATCAGTCGAGGCCGCCGGCGCGGGATCCGGATAGGCCCCCTCGGGATGGATGTCGGTGAAGGGCCCTGCAGTGGCCACGCCGAACGGATTGGCCGTCAGGAAGAGGAAGGCTGCGACTATGCACATGCGCGCATTCATGCGAGGACATCGAGCAAACTGCGTTCCCGCGCGGCTCGGAGAGGGTGCGCCGGCCGGCCTCCTCGCCCCTCGAAGGGGATGGCGACGCTCTTGGCCGAAGCGCTCCTCGATGCCGAGGTACAGGCGCGCCGGCACCGGGCTGTCGGAGCTCATCGCCACGATCCGCAGCACCGCGAGCTCGCTGGCGAGAAACCGGTCCGCGGCCTCGCGCTGCAATCGAGTAAAATTGCCTCCCCTCGCACTGCTCGAATTCAGGTTCGGCCGATGTTCGATTTCGTCCACAAGAACAAGCGCATCATCCAGATCTTCCTCGGCCTGATCGCGCTCACGTTCGCGACCTGGGGAATCGAGTCCTACACGCGCATGGCCGGCGGGCGCGACACGGTCGCCAAGGTCAACGGCCTCGAGATTTCGGCGCGCGACTTCGACGAGGAGCTGCGCCGGCGCAACGACCAGCTGCGCCAGGCGCTCGGCGGCAACTTCGACCCGTCGCAGGTCGACACGCCGGAGATGCGCCGCGGCGTGCTCGAATCGCTCGTGTCGCAGCGCGTGATCGCCTCGGCCGCGTACAGCGCGCAGCTCACCGTGACCGACGACGCGCTGGTCGACGCGATCCACTCGATCGGCGCGTTCAAGGGACCCGACGGCAGTTTCTCCAAGAGCGCCTACGAGACCGCGCTGCGCCAGCAGAACCCGCCGATGTCGCCGGCCCAGTTCGAGAGCCGGCTGCGCTATGACCTCGCGCTCACCCAGCTCACGCGCGCGGTCGGCGAGTCGGCGATCGCCTCGCGCACCGTGGCCGAGCGCATGGGCGCGCTCGAGGCGCAGGGCCGCGAGATCTCGGAATATCGCATTCCCGCCGAGCAGTTCCTGCCGCAGGCGAAGATCGACGACGCGAAGATCAAGGCCTTCTACGACGCCAACCAGGCGCAGTTCCAGACTCCCGAGCGCATCCGCGCGGAATACGTGGTGCTCTCGGCGCAGGCGATCGCCGACCAGGAGCAGGTAAAGCCGGAAGAAGTGCGCGCGCAGTGGGAGAGCGCCTACGGGCCGAAGCTGCGCGAGAAGGAGGCGGCGCGCAAGCACGCCGAGGAGATCGACGCGGCGGTGCGCAAGAATCCGGCGAGCTTCGCCGAGGTCGCGAAGAAGGAATCGCAGGATCCGGGCAGCAAGGACACCGGCGGCGACCTCGGCTTCGCGCCGCGCGGCAGCTTCGTCAAGCCCTACGAGGACGCGCTCTGGCGGCTGAAGGAGGGCCAGATCTCCGACGTGGTGGAAAGCGAGTTCGGCTTTCACGTCATCCAGCTCACCGGCGTGCGCAAGCACGATGGCAAGGAAGAGCGCCGCTCGAGCCACATCCTGATCGCGGCGCCGGCCGAGGCCAAGCCGTTCGAGGCGATGCGCGCCGAGGTCGAGGCCGAGCTCAAGAAGAGCCGCGCGCAGCGCCGCTTCAGCGAGGCGGCCGACGCGTTCCAGAACATGGTCTACGAGCAGCCCGACAGCCTGAAGCCCGCGGCCGAGCGCTTCAAGCTCAAGATCCAGACGAGCGGCTGGCTCACGCGCGCCGGCGGCGAGCAGCGCGGGCCGCTCGACAACCGCAAGGTCCTCGCGGCGCTGTTCTCGTCCGACGCGCTGAGCAACAAGCGCAACACCGACGCCATCGAGGTCGCGACGGGCACGCTGGTCGCGGCGCGCGTGGTCGAGCACCAGCCCGCCGCGCAGCGCAAGCTCGAAGAGGTGAAGGACGAGATTACCGCAATGCTGCAGCGGCAGGAGGCGGGGGAGCTGGCGCGCAAGGACGGCGAGGCGAAGCTCGCCGAGCTGCGCAAGGGCGCCGCCGCCGCGGGCGTCAAGTGGGGCACGCCCGTGACCGTGTCGCGCCGCGAGCCGCAGAAGATCCCCGGCGGAGTGGTGCGCTCGGTGATGGCGGCCGACACTTCGAAGCTCCCGGCCTACATCGGTCTGCCCGCCGGCGAGGCGGGCTACCTGCTGGTGCGCATCTCCAAAGTCGTGGAAGGCGATCCGAAGCAGGTCGGCGATCCGATGCCGCGCGCCGTCGGCCTGGCCGGCGCGGCGCAGTTCGAGGCCTACCTCGAGAGCCTGCGCAAGCAGGCCGACATCTCGGTCAACCCGGGGAATCTGGAGAAGAAGTAGTCACTAGCGGCATCCCGCCGACCACCTGGCTGAAGCCGGAGTCGACGTAGAGGATCTCCCCGGTCACGGCCGAGGCCAGGTCGGAGAGGAGGAATGCCGCCACGTTGCCGACCTCGTCGATGGTCACGTTGCGCCGCAGGGGCGCGTGCTCCTCGACGAATTTCAGGATCTTGCCGAAGCCCGAGATGCCGGCCGCGGCCAGCGTCTTGATCGGACCGGCCGAAATGCCGTTGACGCGGATGCCGCGCGGGCCGAGGTTGGACGCGAGATAGCGCACCGCCGCCTCGAGGCTCGCCTTGGCGAGGCCCATGGTGTTGTAGTGCGGCACCACGCGGACCGACCCGAGGTAGGTGAGGGTGACGAGCGAGGCCTTGCGGCCTTCCATCATCGGCAGCGCCGCTTTCGCCAGCGCCGGAAAGCTGTAGGCCGAGATGTCGTGCGCCTGGGCGAAGGCCTCGCGCGAGAGCCCGTCGAGCAGCTCCCCGGCGATCGCCTCGCGCGGCGCGAACGCGATGGCGTGGACCAGGCCGTCCAGGCCGTCCCAATGGCTGCGCAGCTTCTCGAAAAGCGATTTGATTTCCGCGTCGCTCGTGACTTCGCATTGCAGCGCGAGCTTGGAACCGAGCTCCTGCGCCATCTCGGTGACGCGGTCCTTGAAGCGCTCGTTCTGGTAGGTGAGCGCGATCTCGGCGCCCTCGCGCCGCGCCGCCCTGGCGATGCCGTAGGCGATCGAGCGGTTCGAGAGCACGCCGGTGACGAGGATCCGCTTGCCGGAGAGCAGCGCCATGCAGCCGATTATACTTTGGGCGAGTGCGAGCCCTCGTTCTGTTTCTCGGCTTGTCGGTCCTAGGCGCGAACGCGGCGGGCGCCGACAAGATCCTGCGCATCACATTCCAGGCCGCGGAGACCGGATTCGATCCGGCCAGGGTGTCCGATTACTACTCCGCCTCCGTAATCGAGGCGATTTTCGATCCGCTGCTCACCTACGACTATCTCGCGCGCCCGGCGAAGCTCGTGCCGAACACGACCGAGGCGCTGCCGCAGGTCTCGGCGGACGGGCGCACCTACACGCTGAGGCTGCGCAAGGGCATCCGGTTCGCCGACGACGCGGCGTTCAAGAGCGGGAATCGCGAGCTTACCGCGCAGGACTACGCTTACTCGATCAAGCGTTTCTTTGATCCGAAGTACCGCTCACCTTACGCGTTCATCTTCACCGGCAAGATCGTCGGCCTAGACGAGCTTGCCGCGCAGGCGAAGAAGACCGGGCGCTTTGACTACGAGGCACCGGTCGCGGGGCTGCAGACGCCGGACCGCTACACGCTCGTCATCCGCCTGCGCGAGCCGGATTTCAACTTTCCGCACGTGCTCGCCTTTCCGTTGGTCGGCGCGGTAGCGCGCGAGGCGATCGAGGCCTACGGCGAGGAAACGCCGTCGCACCCCGTCGGCACGGGCGCCTTCCGCCTTAAGCGCTACGTGCGCTCCTCGAAGATCGTGCTCGAGCGCAATCCCGACTATCGCAGTCGGGTGTGGGACTTCGACCCGGGCGACGAACCTCGCTTCCGCGCCATCGCGGAGCGCATGCGCGGCAAGCGCCTCCCCGTGATCGACGGCGTGGAAATCAGCATCATGGAGGAAGTGCAGAGCCGCTGGCTCGCGTTCCAGCAGGGTGCGACCGACATCGAGTATCAGCTGTGGGAACTCGCGCCGAGCTATATGACCGACGATGGGCAGCTCAAGCCCGAGTTCGTCCGGCGCGGCATCCAGATCGACCGCAGCACCGATCCGGAAATCATTTATCTCTTCTTCAACATGCAGGACGAGATGGTCGGCGGGTTTACGAAGGAGAAGATGGCGCTGCGCCGGGCGATCGCCATGGCATACAACGTGGACGACCAGATCCGCATCATCCGCAAAGGCCAGGCGGTGCGCGCGCATTACCCCATCCCCGCCGGCGTGGCAGGACACGATCCACGCTATCGGATCTCGATACCCTACGATCCGCCCGCCGCCAACGCGCTCCTCGAGCGTTACGGCTACAGCAAGGGCCCGGACGGCTATCGCCGGCAGCCGGACGGTCGGCCGCTCGCCATCCGCTACGGCTCGACGCCGACGGAGCGCGACCGCCAGTTCGACGAGCTGATGAAGCGCTCGCTCGAGGCGATCGGCGTGCGCCTCGAGATCCAGAAGGAACGCTTCCCGGAGCTGATCAAGCTGCAGAAGGAATGCCGCGTGATGGTCCACCACAGCGCCTGGATCGCGGACTACCCGGACGGCGACAACTTCATGCAGCTCCTCTACGGCCCGAACACGCACGAGAGCAACAACGCCTGCTACCAGTCGAAAGAGTTCGACCGCCGCTACGAAAGCTCGCGCCGCCTGCCCGATGGCCCGGAGCGCGACCGCCTGTACCACGAGATGACGCGCATCATGGAGCTCGACACCGCATGGCTGCTGACGGACACGCGCATCCGCAACGCGCTGCAACAGCCGCGCGTCATCGGGTACACCAAGCACCCGGTGCTCCACGCCGAGTGGATGTACGTCGACCTCGCTAGCCCTTGATCGCCTGCCTTTGATCCCGTACACGCTGCGCCGGCTGTGGCAGTTCGTCCCGACGCTCGCCGGCGTCGTGCTGCTCGTCTTCTTCCTCTTCAACTGGGTGGGCGGCGACCCGGCGTATCTCCTCGCCGGCAAGATCTCCAACCCGGAACAGATCGAGAACATCCGCCGCCAGCTCGGCGTCGACGAGTCGTACCCGACGCAGCTCGGCATCTTCGTCAAGCAGATCGCCACGGCCGACTTCGGCGCCAGCTGGGCGACCAACGAGCGCGTGTCGGACATCTTCAGGACGCGGCTGGGACCGTCGCTCACGGTGCTGGTGCCGCTGCTCCTCATCAGCACGCTGCTCGGCATGGCGGCCGCGATGCTGGTCGCCTACCTGCGCGGCTCGCTCACCGATCGCGCAGTGATGATCGCGTGCACGGTCGGACAATCGATCAGCATCCTCGTCTACATCCTGATCTTCCAGTACCTGCTCGCCTATCGCCTGGGCTGGTTCCCGGTGCAGGGCTGGGGCACGACGTTCGGCGAGAACCTGCTGCGCTATAGCGCGCTCGCCATCATCGTCGGTGTTGCGGTCTCGCTCGCGCCGGACATCCGGCTGTACCGCACATTTTTGCTGGACGAGATCGGACAGGACTACGTACGCACTGCGCGCGCCAAGGGCATGAGCGAAGGCCGCGTGATGTGGGTGCACGTCCTGCGCAACGCCGCCATCCCGATCGTCACGAACGTACTCCTGCAGCTGCCGGGACTGCTGGCGGGGGCGTTCCTGATCGAGCGCTTTTTCGGCATCCCCGGCATCGGCCGCGAAGTCATCCTCGCCGTCGAGCGCAGCGATTTCCCGGTGATCAAGGCGGTGAGCGTCTACGTCGCCATCGCCACGATGGTGGTCAACCTGGTGGCGGACCTTCTCTACCGCGCCATCGATCCGCGGGTGCAGCTCAAATGAGAGAGCAAGGCGTCTGGTCGCTCGCCTGGTCGCGCTTGCGGCGCGATCGCGTGGGCTTCGTCTCGCTTTTCGTCGTGCTCGCCTACATCGCAGTCATGCTCGCCGCCGCGGCCGGCTGGCTCGCGCACGACTGGACGGAACAGCGCGGCATGAGCTACGCGCCCCCGGCGTTCATGGGTCCTGACCTCTCCGCCGCCGCCGGGCTGCAGCGCGAGCAGCGTGGGCCGGTCGAGGATTACGGCATTCCCGACCCGCTCGCGCCGGATCTCGCCGAGATTGCCAAGGGCTTGTCGGGCGTCGGTGGAAACGAGGCGCGCTCGCCGACGCTCGCCTTTGGCGGCGACAAGTGGGGCCGCGATGTGCTTAAGAAGACGCTCAAGGGCGCCGAGGTCTCGCTCTTCGTCGGTCTCGCAGCGGCTGCGCTCGCCACGCTGCTCGGGACGGTGCTCGGCGCGCTGGCCGGTTTCCGCGGCGGCTGGGTCGACGACTTCTTCAACTGGCTCTACAGCGTCTTCACGTCCATCCCGTATCTGCTGCTGGTCCTCGCCGTCGCCGCCGTGGTGAACCAGAAAGGCGTGCTCACGGTGAGCCTGATCCTCGGCCTCACCGGCTGGACCGGCATCTTCCGGCTGGTGCGCGCCGAGTACCTGAAGCACAAGGTGCGCGAATACGTGCTGGCGGCCGACGTGATCGGCGCTTCGCCTGCGCGCCGCATGTTCGTGCACATCCTGCCGAACGTAAGCCACGTCGTGCTGGTCCAGCTCTCGCTTCACGTGGTGCTGTTCATCAAGTCCGAGGTGATCCTCACGTTCCTCGGGTTCGGCGTCGGCGTGGAGACGGTCTCCTGGGGCAGCATGCTCGCCGAGGCGGGAAGCGAGCTCCTGCTCGGCAAGTGGTGGCAGATCACCGCCGCGACCGCGGCGATGGCGCTCCTCGTCACAGCATTCAGCCTGTTCACCGATGCCATGCGCGACGCGCTCGACCCGAGGCTGAAATGAGCCTGCTCGAGGTGCGCGAGCTCACGGTCGGCTTCCCGGGCGTACAGGCCGTGCGCGGCATCTCGTTCGACGTGCCGGCGCGGGGAAGCGTTGCGCTGGTCGGCGAGTCGGGCAGCGGCAAGTCGGTGACCGCGCTCTCCATCATGGGCCTCCTGCCGAAGGAAACGGCGAGCGTTCGCGGCCAGGTCTACTACGGGGATGAGTTGGGAAAGGCCGCGCGGGTGCGCGGCTCCGAGATCGCGATGATCTTCCAGGAGCCGATGAGCTCCCTGAATCCGGTTTTCACGGTCGGCTTCCAGATCGGAGAGGTACTGCGCAGGCACACGGGCCTGGCGGGGCGCGCCTTGCGCGAGCGGGTAAGCGGGCTGCTGGAGGAAGTCGGCCTGCCGCCGGCACGGGCCGGCGCCTATCCGTTCCAGCTTTCCGGTGGCCAGCAGCAGCGCGTGATGATCGCGATGGCGCTCGCCTGCGAGCCCAAGCTTCTCATCGCCGACGAGCCGACCACGGCGCTCGACGTCACGGTCCAGCGCCAGATCCTCGATCTAATCGCGCGGCTGCGAGAGGCGCACGAGATGGCGATGCTCTTCATCACGCACGATCTTGGTCTGGTGGCCGAGATCGCGGAGCACGTCGTCGTGATGCGCGAGGGCCAGATACGCGAACAGGGCCCGGCTGCCACGATCTTCGGCGCTCCGGCCGATCCGTACACGCGCGCGCTGCTCGCCTGCCGGCCGCCGCTGGAAAGGCGGCCGATGCGCTTGCCGGTCATAGATGACTTCATCAATCAAAAGAAACCCGAAACCGGGGAACGCTCGCGCGGGCTGCGCGGTGACGAACCGACCGTGCTCGAGGCGCGAGGACTCGCGAAGAGCTTCTATTTCCGGGAGGGCTTGTTCCGCAAGCGCGAGGTGCCGGCGGTCAAAGGGGCAACGTTCCGCATCGCCAGGGGCAAGACGCTCGGCGTGGTCGGCGAATCGGGCTCGGGCAAGACGACGCTCGCCTGGCTCCTGGTCCGCCTGCACCAGCCGAGCGCGGGGGAGGTGCGTTTCGACGGCGCAGACCTCCTCAGCCTGGAGCCGGCGGCGGCGATGCCGTACAAGCGACGTATCCAGATCGTGTTCCAGAATCCGTACGCGTCGCTCAATCCGCGCTTCACGGTCGGTCAAATCCTCGCCGAGCCCATGCGCATCCACGGCATCGGCACCGGCGCCGCGGAACGTCGCTCGCGCTCGCTCGATCTCCTCGCCCGGGTCGGGCTTCCGGCGGAGTCGCTCGACAAGTATCCTCACGAGTTCTCGGGCGGGCAGCGCCAGCGCATCGCCATTGCCCGCGCGCTCACGCTGCGGCCCGAGCTCCTGATCCTCGACGAGGCGGTGTCGGCGCTCGACGTCTCGGTCCAGGCGCAGCTATTGAACCTGCTGCAGGACTTGCAGGACGAATACCGGATGAGCTATCTCTTTATCTCGCACGACCTCGCGGTCGTGAAATACATGGCCGACGAGGTGCTGGTGATGAAGGACGGCGAGGTCGTCGAGGCGGGTGCGTCGGACGAGCTTTTCGCGCGTCCACGGCATCCGTACACGCAGGCGTTGCTCGCTGCCATCCCGGGGCGCGCGCAGTGAGGGTCTGGGTCTTTCTCATCCTGGCGCTCGGGGCACGCTGCTCGTGGGCGGCCCACGCCTATTCGCAGTTCGGCGACATCAAGTACCCGAAGGGCTTCGCCCATTTCGAGTGGGTCGATCCCGATGCGCCCAAGGGCGGCGACCTGCAGCTCGTGCCGCCGCTTCGCATCACCAACTTCGATAAATTCAATCCGTTCACGCTGAAAGGCACTGCGGCGCCCGGCTTGGCGCCGCTTGTCTTCGAGACGCTGCTTACGGGCACGATGGACGAGCCGAGCACGGCGTACGGCCTGCTCGCCGAGGACATCGACGTCGCCCCGGACATGCTGTCGGTCAGCTTTCGCCTCAATGCGGCGGCGCGCTTTCAGGACGGAAAGCCGGTGATGGCCGAGGACGTGAAGTACACGTTTGACCGGCTGATGAGCAAGGAAGCGGCGCCGCAATACCGCGTGGTGTACGGCGACGTGAAGCGCGCGGTGGTGACCGGCCCGCGCACCATCCGCTTCGACTTCGCGCGTGCGAGCGCCGAGCTGCCGCTGCTGGTGGGCAGCCTGCCGGTGTTCAGCCGCGCCTGGGGTGCCGGCAAGCGCTTCGACCAGGTGGTCATGGATCAGCCGATCGCGAGCGGCCCCTACAAGATCGGCAGCATGAACTTCGGTCGCGATATCACTTACGAGCGGGACCCGAACTACTGGGCGAAGGACCTCGGCGTGCGGCGCGGCCTGTACAACTTCGACCGCATCACCTACAAGATCTACAAGGACACCACCGCCCAGACCGAAGCCTTCAAGGCGGGCGAGTTTGACTATCTGCGCACCTTCTCGGCGCGCGAATGGGCGCGCGTGTACGTCGGCAAGAAATTCGACTCCGGGGAGCTCATCCGGGCCGAGCTGCCGTCGAAGAACGCCGGCGACTTCCAGGGCTTCCTCATCAACACCCGGCGAGACAAGTTCAAGGATCCGCGCGTGCGCGAGGCGCTCGGTCTCGCCTTCGACTTCGAATGGCTGAACCGGCGCCTGATGTACAACGCGTACGTGCGCTCCCGAAGCTGGTTCAATGCCAGCGATTTCGAGGCGAAGGACATGCCGGGCCCGGACGAGCTCGCGCTGCTCGAGCCGCTGCGCAAGGAGCTGGACCCCAAGGTATTCACGCAGCCCGTGCCGCTGCCGCCCTCCACCGATCCGCCCTCCAGCTTGCGCGAGAACCTGCGCAAGGCACGCGAGCTGCTCGCCCAGGCCGGCTGGACCTACCGCGATGGCGCGCTGAGAAATCAGAAGGGAGAGCCCTTTACCGTCGAATACCTGGACGGCGGCTCCGGCGGCGAGCGCGTCGTCACGCCCTGGTTCCAGGCGCTCGGCCGGCTCGGCATCGAGGGCACGTACCGGCGCGCGGATTTCGCGCTGATCCAGAAGCGGCTCGACGTGTTCGATTTCGACCTGTTCACGATCCGTGCGCCGGGCAACGAGGCGCCCGGCAGCGAGCTCGTCGATCGCTTCGGCTCGGGATCGGCGGACACCGAAGGATCGAGCAACCTGATCGGCATAAAGGATCCGGCAGTCGATGCGCTGCTCGAAAAGGTGATCTCGGCCCACAAGCGGCCGCAGCTCGTCGCCGCCCTTCGCTCGCTCGACCGCGTGCTGCGGCATGGGCATTACGCCGTGCACGAGTGGTTCTCGAATAACTATCGCATCGCTTACCGCGGCGGCAAGTTCGAGCAGCCGAAGGTGATGCCGCAGTATTACCAGCCCGAGGAGTGGGTGGTATCCACGTGGTGGAGGAAGCGCTAGATGTGGTCCTACATCCTGAAGCGGCTGCTCCTCATGATCCCGACGCTCTTCGGCATCCTGCTCATCACGTTCATCGTGATCCAGTTCGTCCCGGGCGGGCCGGTCGAGCAGATGGTGGCGCAGTTGCAGGGCCGCGACGCGGCGGGCGGCGAAGTCGGCGCGCGCGCTGCCGCGGCGCCGGGCCTCGGCGGCTATCGCGGGCGGCAGGGCGTCGACGCGGCGAAGGTCGAGGAGATCAAGAAACTCTACGCCTTCGACAAGCCGCCGCTCGAGCGCTTCGTCCAGATGCTCGGCCAGTTCGCGCGCTTCGACCTGGGGCGCAGCTTCTTCCACAACAAGGACGTGTGGCAGCTCATCCGCGAGAAGCTGCCGGTGTCCATCAGTCTCGGCCTGTGGACCTTCGTCCTCACCTATCTGATCTCGGTGCCGCTCGGCATCGCCAAGGCGGTCAGGGCGGGAAGCC
>Ga0075423_10000282_pt1 | contig 38988 bp, 31 predicted proteins | sample SoiMethybrSBSTD2_FD_80114 | JGI IMG/M metagenome (GOLD analysis project Ga0075423, IMG submission 80114) | Bulk soil microbial communities from a Populus tree surrounding site in Tennessee, USA - Soil MetaG P. TD hybrid SBSTD2 | ecosystem: Environmental > Terrestrial > Soil > Tree plantation...
CTCCAGGATAGCCGTCGTAGATGAAGATGGCCGACCGGCCCAGCTGCGGGTGGAGCGGATAGGAGATACCGCCGATGTCATTGCGGTCGCAGATGGCCAGGAGAGGAAACAGGGAGCTGGCCGCGTGCTCCGTCGCGTGTATGCCTCCCATGAAGTGCCCCTCCCGGGCGACCACCATGGCGCGCAAATCTTCCGGCAGCTCCATCCACAGACCCACGGTCTCGAACACGATGGGAGGGAGCTCCAGATCATGCGAGGAGATCCGGTCCCGGCCGTGCAGGCGCCGCTTCTCATAACCGAGAATCTCTTCGGTCACCTTCAGCCTCCCCAGGTGAATTCGAGCCGGCCCGAGGTCCCGCGAGGCGAAGGTCTCGAGGACTTCGGTCTGCTTCTCGGCTTTGACCTCGGTGTAGTAGTCCGAATCCACCGCCGCGACCCGCACCTTGCGGTTCTCCACGTCCATGGCGCGGACCAGGAATTGCTGGCCGAGGTGGAGGTAGATGGCGCCGTCGTGGCACTCGTGGAAGGCGCGGATGGCGTCGACGGTTCCGATGACCTTCCCCGATCGATCGCCACTCTCCCCCTGCAGGATGGTGTAGGTGTTGCCGATTCCCCTGAGGTTCACGCCGCGTTGCGGATTGCGCCGAAAGGAGTACCAGCGCTCTGCTTCGGCGTCGCGGACCAGCCCTCCCTGGCGCTCCAGGTCTTGCACCACGTCGAACATCCCCGCCGCATAGCGCGGCTCGTCGAGCTCTCGTGTCAGGGGAATCTCGGCGCCGGCGCAGACCAGATGGTCCGAGGCGATGACGCGGTTGGCGGGATCGAACACCACGCGCTCGAAGCCGCGTCGGAAAAATTCCTCCGGCTCCCTCATGAAATATTGATCCAGGGCGTCGGGCATGCCCACCAGGCAGGTCAATGATTCACGGTCTTCTCGCCCCACCCGGCCGATTCTCTGCCAGGACGAAACGATGGAGCCGGGATAGCCCACCAGCACGCAGACATCCAAGCCGCCGATGTCCACACCCAGCTCCAGGGCGCTGGTGGAAATCACTCCCCAGAGATCCCCCTGCGACAGCCGCCTCTCGATCTCCCGCCGTTCCTCGGGCAGGTAACCGGCCCGGTAGGAGGAGATGCGCCCCCGCAGCTTCGGATCCTGCTGGATCAGCCACGAGTGGATCAGCTCGGTGATCTTGCGGGCCTTCGTGAAAGCGATCGTGCGGTATCCCGACGCGAGAGACTTTGCGATGAGCTTGGTGGCCGAGGTATAAGCGCTGACCGCGGGGTTGAGGAAGGCGATGTGCTTCGCCGCCCGAGGGGCTCCGTTGTCGTCCACCAGCGAGAACTCTTCCCCCGTGAGAGAGGTCCCCAGCTCGGCGGGATTGGCGATGGTGGCCGAGGATGCCACGAATCTCGGTCTGGCCCCATGGTGCTCCGCCACCCTTCGCAGACGCACGAGGATGTGGTGCAGGTGGCTCCCGAAAATACCCTTGTAGACGTGCAGCTCGTCCAGGACCACCAATCTAAGGTTGGAAAAAAACTCGCGCCAATCATCGTGGTAAGCCAGAAGCCCCAGGTGGAGCATGTCCGGGTTGGTGATCAGGATGTCGGGAGGGTCGGCCTTGATTGCCTTGCGTCGCGAAGCAGGCGTATCACCATCATAGATTTCGGCCCGGATCTTCCTTCCACCACCCAGGTCCCCCCCCAAGGCAAGAATCGCCTTGAGCTGATCCTGCTCCAGCGCCTTGTAGGGGAAAAGGTACAGCGCCCGGGCCCCCGGTTCCCGGGTCACCTTCTCGAAGGTGGGGAGGATATAGATGAGGCTCTTGCCCGAGGCGGTAGGGGTGACCACCAGGACATTTTCGTCGCGCCGAATCCGATCCATCGCCTCCGCCTGGTGGGAGTAGAGGCGGTCGATTCCTTGACGATGCAGTGCCGCGGAGAGTGCGGGGGACAATCCCTCGGCAAGCTCCGCGTATTTCCCGGGCACCGCGGAGAAGGACCGCACCTGCACCAAGTCGGGACCGAAGTCCCGCGAAGCGGACAGCGCCCGGACAAAATCGATCATCGCAGTCAGGTGCGTTCGTAATCGTAAAACCCGCGCCCCGACTTCCTCCCCAGATGTCCCGCGTCCACCATTTTCCTGAGCAGGGGGCACGGCCGGTACTTGGGATCTCCGAATCCTTCGTGGAGCACCTGCAGGATGGCCAGACAGGTGTCCAGCCCGATGAAATCGGCCAGAGTCAAAGGGCCCATGGGATGGTTCATCCCCAGCTTCATCACCGTATCGATCGCCTCCCGGGAGCCGACCCCCTCGTGCAGGGCGCAAATCGCCTCATTGATCATCGGCATGAGCACCCGGTTGGAGACGAACCCCGGGTAGTCGTGCACTTCGACGGGGACCTTGCCCCACCTCTCCGAGAGGGCGCGGGTGGTTTGCCAGGTTTCATCGGAGGTCGCATACCCGCGAATCACCTCCACGAGCTTCATCACCGGCACTGGATTCATGAAATGCATCCCAATGACCTGATCGGGTCGCTTCGTGACGGCGGCGATCTTGGTGACGGAGATGGAGGAAGTGTTGGTTGCCAGGATGGCGCCCGGCCGGCAAATCCGATCGAGATCCAGGAAAATCCGGCGCTTCAAGTCCAGGTCTTCGTTGACCGCCTCGATGACGAAATCCGCAGCGCCCAGACTCTCGACGGTCTCGCTGGTGGCGATCCGGCCGAGCACGGTGACCTTGTCGACCCCCGAAAGAGTGCCCTTCTCGACGCTCCGTTGCAGGTTCTTGTCAATGGTGGCCAGCGCCCGCTGGAGAAACTCCTCGGAGCGATCCACCAACAGGACCGGATGCCCGGCGACGGCAGCCACATGGGCGATGCCGTTGCCCATCGTGCCGCCACCCACCACACCCACGGTCCGAATCTCCACGCATGCCTCCCATTGCTCGACTGAAACGGCCCCGCGCCATCGTGCGCGTCGCCTGCAATCCCTTTGCTGCATTCCGGCGCTCATCCCCGGTAACGCGCCCAGTCTCAGGGAGCGCTCGGGCCGTCCTGGTGATCGCCGATCAGACCAAGCGGATAGCCATCGCCACGGCGTTGCCTCCTCCCAGACACAGGGCCGCGATTCCCTTCTTTCCACCACGATCCTGCAACGCGTGGATGAGGGTGGTCAGGATCCGGGCACCGCTGGCGCCGATCGGGTGGCCCAGCGCCACGGCTCCCCCATTCACGTTGACGCGCTCCGGAGGCAGCTTCAGCTCCCTCACCAAAGCAACGGCCTGGACCGAGAACGCTTCATTGAGCTCGTAGAGGTCCACTTCCTCCCGCTTCCACCCCGTCTTCTTGAGCACCTCTTCCACGGCCGCGAGGGGCGCCATCATCACCCACTTGGGCTCCACTCCGGAGGTGGCGTAGGCCGCCACCTCGGCTTGAGGGGTCACTTTGAGCTTCGCGGCGGCCGCTTCGGAAAGCACTACCATGGCGGAAGCGCCGTCATTCACTCCGGGAGAATTGCCCGCAGTCACCGTGCCGTCGTTCTTGAAAGCAGGCTTCAGCCTCGCGAGGGTCTCAACCGAGGTGTCACGGCGCGGTCCTTCGTCGGTGTCGAGAAGCAGCGCCTCCCCTTTTTTCTGGGGAACCTGGACCCCGACGATTTCCGCTTTGAACTTGCCCGCATCGATGGCGGCAATGGCTTTGCGATGGCTCTGAGTGGCGTACTCGTCCTGCATGCGGCGGGAGATGTCGTATTTCTGGGCCACATTCTCTCCGGTGCACCCCATGTGATAATCCTCGTAGACGTCCCAAAGCCCGTCCCGGATCATCGAATCGAAAATCTGGTTGTGGCCCATCCGGTATCCTTCCCGGGCTCCGGTCAGCAGGTAGGGCGCGTTGCTCATGCTCTCCATGCCGCCTGCCACCACGACTTCATGGTCCCCCAGAAGCACTGCCTGAGAGGCCAAGACCACCGATTTCAGCCCTGAGCCGCATACCTTATTAATGGTCATGGCGGCGACGCTGGTCGGCAGGCCCCCCTTGAGGGCCGCCTGCCGGGCCGGGTTCTGCCCCAGCCCCGCCTGAACCACATTGCCCATAATCACTTCGCCGACAGCCCCTGGGGGAATACCGGTGCGCCGGAGCGTTTCGGCCACTGCGCAGGCTCCCAACTGGGTGGCCGAAAACCCCTTCAACCCTCCCAAAAAGCGGCCGATGGGAGTGCGGACGGCACCTGCGATAAGGGCTTTGGCCATGAAAAGACCTCCTTGGGAATGACTGATTCGATGGCGTGGAATTATAACCGTCCCCGGGCCCACGCATCAATGGCCTCCCGTCGAAGCCAAGGCTTCCAAGCCCGCAAGCCCTTCGGCGGGCCTGTCAAGCATTTAGGGCAACTTTTTCAGGTTGACAGGGGGCGGATCGTTGGGTATATCTTCACTGTGAAGCGGTGGAACAGGCCGTTTCGAAAAATGCCGAATGGTTTTTAGCTCTCCCTATCTGGGGGGGTAGTGGAGAGTCGGGCCCGCATCTTCTCCCCGAAGGTGCGGGCCCCTCGTCAAACAGGAGGATTCGGATGAAGATTCAGGGTTGGAATGTAAAGCCCACCGTTCCGAGGGGATGGAATGAGACCGACGGACCCCTCGCCGAGGACATCCGGGTCGAGACCATGGTGGCCACCAAGAACAACCAGCGTGTGGTTCTTCACCGGGTGGTTAAGACCAATCCGGATGGAAGTGAGGAGGTCTTCATCATCAAGGCTACTCCGCAGATGCTCAAGACCGACCACTGACCTTAGTTTCGAGAATCGTGCATTCCCAAGCGGGGCCGGCAGTCCGGCCCCGCTTGTTGTTTCTGGTCCCACGGCCATCCAGGGGAAGCGTCCCGCTGTTCCCCGTTCTTGACAGATCTCCTGAATCAGCCTATCTTTCCGCGTTCTCGCGAGGATTCCCCATGCCACCGTCCCGCCCTCGGGTCCCTGGTCGGCCCGTTCCCAGAATCGTCTTTCTATCCCTGATCCTGCTCATTTCTTCCCGGGAGTTCGCCTCGGAGCCGTTGCCGGCTCGGATCGTCGCCGGTCCGGTCTGCGTTGAGGGAGAAGCGAAAACCGATCTGGCGAGCACTTCCAGCCGGGGAGTGGCTTTTTCCGCCCGCCCCCTGGCGGTGTCGGAGTGGGAAGGATGGATCGATAAGCATTCCCCCGGCAGTGGAGGGTTGTTCCGGGGTCCGGGAGGGCGTCCGGCTCCCTTTCAGGTGTTTCTGCTGAGCGTCGACAACCGCAACCGGGAGCTGGTCCGGCTCCAGCCGGGCAACATCCTGCGAATCGGCGGCCCCCATGAAGAAGATCACATTCTCGATTACACCGATCTTTACCAGTACCTCGAGGGAATCGGCAAGCCTGGGGAGGATCTCGACCCGATGCGCGATGATTTCTTCGACAGCGGGATGATTCTGGATACGGGGCAGCCGGCGGAGCGGCTGCTGTTCTTCAGGGAGATGCCCCCCAGCAAGAAGCGCAAGGCCATGATGCTCCTCGTGTCCAGCTTTCAAGTCGGAACCGAGACGTATCAAGCCAGCATGGCCTGGCACTTCGAGAAGGTGAAGTAAAGTGGGCGCCAGATTGCTCGATGGCGAGGCCGTGGCTCATTCCATCCGCCAGGAAGTGGCCGCCGGGGTGGCGGAGCTCCTGGCCCGCGGAAAACCGCGCCCGCGGCTGGTGGTCGTCCTCGCCGGAGAAAACGTCGCGTCCCAGGTGTACGTGCGCAACAAGATCAAAGCCTGCGAACAGGTCGGAATCGATTCCGAGCTGGTGCGCCTGGAAGGAAATCTGGACGGAGGGCGGACTCTCGCCGCGGTGCAGAGCCTGAATGACCGATCGGATGTGGACGGAATTCTGGTTCAGCTGCCGCTCCCGCAGGACGCCGATGAGACCCGCATCCTCCACGCTCTCGATCCCGGGAAGGACGTCGATGGCCTGCACCCGGAGAACGTGGGAAAGCTGGTCGAGGGAGTGGAAGGGATGCGCCCCTGCACTCCCAGCGGCATCATGGAGCTGTTGACACGCTCCGGAATCGCCGTGGAGGGAATGCACGCGGTGGTGGTGGGACGCAGCAATATCGTGGGCAAGCCGATGTCGATGCTGCTCCTGCATTCCAACGCGACCGTAACGATCTGCCATTCCCGGACCCGCGACCTGGCGCACGTGGCGCGCAGCGCCGAGATCCTGGTGGTCGCCGTGGGAAAGCCCGCGTTCGTCACCGAGGAGTTCGTCAAGCCCGGCGCCACGGTGGTGGACGTCGGGATTCATCGTATCGTCAGCCCGGGACAGGCGGAAGATTTCTTCGGCGTCAGCTCACGCCAATTGGCGGCACTGAAGTCCGGAAAGAGCGTGCTGGTCGGCGATGTGCACCCGCGGCGGGTGAGGCCGCGTGCCGGCGCCCTTTCCCCGGTTCCGGGCGGCGTGGGACCCTTGACCATCGCCTGCCTGCTCAAGAACACGCTTCAGGCAGCTCGGGTGCACCACGGGCTGCCCGCGCAGCGATGACTGCCGCGGCCGGAAAGACGGGGGAGCTTCAGGTGTTCCGGGTGGGGCTGACCGGAGGCATCGCCACAGGGAAGTCGGTCGTGGCGGCGGTGTTCCGGGAGGCAGGGGCTTTCGTCCTGGATACGGACTTGCTGGGACATGAGCTGATGGAGCCGGGGACGCCGGCCTACCAGGAAATCCTGGAGAAATTCGGAGAAGGCATCCTGGGCGAGGAACGGAAGATCGATCGGAAAAAACTGGGTGAGAGGGTGTTCGGTGACGAGCGGGCCAGACTGCAGCTGAACGCCATGCTGCACCCCCGGATCCTCGCCGAAGCGGAAGTGCGCGTGGCTCGCTTCGCCCGGCAGAATCCGGGAGGTATCGCGGTCACGCAGGCGGCCTTGATGGCGGAGGCGGGGGCCTTCGGCCGATTCGACCGAATCGTCCTGACGGAATGCGACGCGGCCACCCAACTGCTGCGCTTGAGGGCGCGCGACGGGCTCGGGGAAAAGGAAGCGCTCCAGCGGATCGGCGCCCAGGCGGACGCTGCGGCGAGGCGGAGAATCGCCCATCTGGTAGTGGACACTTCGGGCAGCCTGGAAGAGACACGGGCCAGGGCGAGGCAGGCCTTCGAGTCGCTGCGAAGAGAATGGGAAGGCCGCCAAGCGGCTCAGTGAGGAGCAAGCATGGAATTCATGGATGAGTCATCGGCACGACGAATTCTGGAAGCGCTCCTCGCCCGCGGCGGGGAGTTCGGCGAAATCTACTGTCAGGCAAACCAGTACACCCGCATCATCCTGGATGACGGAAAGCTCGAGGAGATACTTTCGGGCGAAGACTCAGGGGTCTCGCTGCGACTGGTGTCCAGCGATCGGACCTTCTTTTATTCGGGAAACTCCCTGGACGTGAAAACTCTCGAGAGCGAAGCCACCCGCCTGGCACAGGCGCTGGAAGAAGGGGGGAAGCCCGGCTCCCTGGCGACTCTGTGCTCTTCGCAAGTCCCCGCCGTCTCGCCGATCCGCATCGCACCGGCGAGCATCGATCTCGGTACGAAAGTGGAGCTGGTGCGCCGGGCGGAAAAGGCAGCGCGCGATGCACATCCCTCGGTGGTGCAGTTCTCGGCCAGCTACGGTGATTCCACCCTTTCCATCGCCATCATCAATTCCGAGGGGGTGTTCTCGCGTGAGACCCGCGTTTATTCGACCCTTTTCGGTTCGGCCATTGCCCGGGAGGGAGAGCAGATCCGCACCGGCTACCATTCCCTGGCTGAGACCAAAGGGTTCGAGCTGTTCGAAGAGCACCCCCCCGAGGAGGTGGGCATGGAAGCGGCGCGCATCGCCAGGGTGCAGCTGGCGGCGCAGCCCGCCCCGGCAGGCACCTTCACCGTGGTGCTTTCATCCAAGGCCGGGGGGACGATGGTTCACGAAGCCTGTGGCCACGGACTGGAAGGGGATTTCGCCGAGAAGTCCCTTTCCATCTACGCGGGAAAGCTGGGTCAGCGGGTCGCCTCCGAGCTGATCACCGTGGTGGATGACGGGACGCTGCCCAACAAGCGCGGCTCCACCGGCATGGACGATGAAGGCGTCCCCAGCTCGAGAGTTCTGCTCATCGACAAAGGGGTCCTCAAATCGTATCTCCACAGCCGTCGGACGGCCCGCAAGCTCGGTCACTCCCCCACCGGCAACGGCCGGCGCGAAAGCTATCGTCACCTTCCCATTCCCCGGATGCGCAACACAATGATTCTTTCGGGAACGACCCCTCCCGAGGAGATCCTCGCGAGCGTCCAGGATGGGGTCTTCGTCTGCCAGATGGGAGGTGGAGAGGTGGACATCGCCAGCGGGAATTTCATCTTCAACGTGGGCGAGGCCTACAGAATCCGTGACGGGAAGATCGCCGAGCCGATCCGCGACGCTACCCTGATCGGCAACGGCCCCGAGATCCTCAGCAGCATCGACGCGGTCGGCTCCGATCTGGGCTTCGGGGTGGGGACCTGCGGCAAGGATGGCCAGCGGGTTCCCGTGGCCGACGCGCAGCCGACGCTGCGGATTCCAAGAATCGTGGTGGGCGGCACCGTCGCCCCCGCCGACTGAGGCGAGACAAAACCATGGCGAGCGGCGAGCACGACAGGATCCTGGACCTGGCTCTGCAGGCCCTGGCGAAGGTCCAGGTGGACGGGGGCGAGATTTATTACCAGGACACCCACGAAACTTCCGCCAGTGTGGTGGACCAGCGGATTGAAAGCGTCGAGGCGAAGCAGGAGCGGGGCCTCGGCCTGCGCGTCTTCCGCGGAGGTCGGGTCGGCTTCTCGTTTACTCCCGATGCCACCGCCCGGGGAATCGGCAAGGCGCTGGAGCGGGCGGTGGCGATTCTGCCGCACGTCGATCCCGACCCGGACCTGAGCGTGCCGGCGCCCGAGACGACCACCTTCAACTTCAAGAACGAGGACCCGCAGTTGAGCGCGTTGCCGATGGATCAGAAGGTGGACATGGCCCGGCGCATCGAGAGCTGTGCGCTGCGCTTCTCGAGCCGGGTGAAGCGGGTGCGAGACAGCCGCTATTCGGATGTTTGGGGAGGCTGCTGGATCGCCAACACCGCGGGCTTGCGCGCCGGGTACACGATGAGCCGTGCGTTCGGCTCCATTGAGCTGGTGGCCATCGACAAGGAAGAAAACCAGACCGGCTACTCGGCGGGCTTCGCCCTGGGAATCGACGGGATTGAGCCGGACGCCATCGGGATTGAAGCCGCCTCGCGTGCCATCAACAAGCTGGGCGCCGAGTCGGTCTCCACCCGGCGCACCGAGGTGGTCCTGGACCCCGAAGTGGTCGCCGGGGTCTTCGGCACGCTCGCTTCGGCCTTTTATGCCGACAATGTGATCAAAGGCAAGTCGCTGTTCAAGGGGATGCTCGGGCAAAGCGTGGCCCGCACCAACCTCACCCTGATCGATGACGGGAGAATCCCGGGCGCCCTGAACACCGGTCCCGTGGATGGGGAGGGAACCCCGACTCGCCGCACGCTTCTCATCGATCAGGGAATCCTGAACAGCTTCCTGCACGACGATTGCACAGCGCGCAAGATGAAGACTCGGCGGACCGGGAGCGCCCAGCGCGGCGGATATCTCGCTTCTCCTCACATCGGTACCAACACGCTGCTGCTGCGCTCCACCGGATTGAACCGGAAGACGCTGCTGGGCATGGTGGCGAAAGGGATCTACGTCTCCGAGGTGATGGGGTTGCACACCATCGACCCGATCAGCGGTGATTTCTCCCTGGGCGCGGTGGGCTGGGAGATGGAGAATGGCGCCATGGTCCGCCCGGTGCAGAAGATGGGCATCTCCGGCAACATCCGTGACCTGCTCAATTCCGTCGCCGCCGTCGCCGACGACATGCGGTTCTTCGCCTCCGGCAACTCCGGATCCACCGTCCTCCTGGAAGGCATCAGCATCAGCGGCAGTTGAGCCGGTGGAACTCCCCTGCGCCGGGATTTTCTGGCTATAATAGGGAAATCCAGCAGGAAGGAATGATGCCCTCGGCGGTTTTCCATCCCACGATCCGACAGTGGTTCCAGGCGAAGTTCCAGGCTCCTTCGCAGCCCCAGGAGATGGGCTGGCCGATCATCCGGGAGGGGCGGCACACCCTCATCGCGGCACCCACCGGGACCGGCAAGACACTGGCAGCGTTTCTATCGGCCATCGACTCGCTGCTCCGGCAGGGCGAGGCGCTGGCGGATACCACCCAGGTCCTCTACCTCTCGCCGCTGAAGGCGTTGGGTAACGATGTCCAGAAAAATCTCCAGGGCCCCCTTGCGGAGATGAAGGCCATGGATCCGTCGCTGCCCGAGGTTCGGGTCCTCGTGCGCTCGGGCGACACGCTGCCCGCCGCGCGCAGCACCATGCGAAAGCATCCTCCCCACATCCTGGTCACCACACCCGAATCCTTCTATATCCTCCTCACCAGCGACAGCGGCCGGAGCATGCTGCGCACGGTGCGCACCGTGATCGTGGACGAAATCCATGCCTTGTGCGGCGACAAGCGCGGGGCGCACCTGGCTCTTTCGCTTGAGCGCCTGGAGTCGCTGGCCGATTCCCCGCCTCAACGCATCGGACTTTCTGCGACGCAGAAGCCCCTGCAGGAAGTCGGCCAACTGCTGGTCGGCGAGGGCCGGAAGGTCGCCACGGTGGACGTGGGACATCGTCGTGAGATGGATCTGGGAGTCGAGATTCCCGACTCCCCGCTTTCCGCTGTCTGCTCACATGAGATGTGGGACGAGATCTACAAGCGGATGGCGGCGCTGATTCAGGAGCACCGCACCACGCTCCTCTTCGTCAACACGCGCAAGCTGGCTGAGCGGGTGGCGGCGCGCCTGACCGACGTGCTGGGAAAGGATCAGGTCACCAGCCATCACGGCAGCCTGTCGCGTGAGCGCCGGCTGGATGCCGAGCAGCGCCTCAAGTCGGGATCCCTGCGGGCCCTGGTGGCCACCGCTTCCCTGGAGCTGGGGATCGACATCGGCGAGGTGGACCTGGTGATCCAGGTGGGAGTCACCCCCTCCATCGCCACGTTTCTCCAGCGAGTGGGACGCGCCGGACATGCCCTCTCCCGCACTCCAAAGGGGCGCATCTTCCCGCTGACCCGCGATGAGCTGGTCTGTTCCGCGGCGCTGGTGCATGCCGCCCGCAGCGGAGATCTCGACCGCACCCCCCAGCAGCGCCGTCCCTTGGACATTCTGGCCCAGCAGATCGTCGCTTCCTGCGTGCCGGAGTCCTGGGAGGAAGACGAGCTCTTTGCGAGCCTGACTCGCGCCTGGCCGTATCGTGACCTGACCCGGGAGGATTTCGACGCAGTGGTGCGATTGCACACACAGGGACGCCTGGCGCTGTTGCACCGGGATGGGGTGAACCGGCGCCTTAGGGCCACGCGCCGAGCACGCATCACGGCGCTCACTTCCGGCGGAGCTATTCCCGACACCGCCGACTACCATGTCCTGCTGGAGCCTGAGGGGACACTCATCGGCTCGGTGCATGAAGACTTCGCGGTGGAGGCAACCGTCGGGGACATCTTTCAGCTGGGCAATGCCTCCTGGAAGATCTTGAAGGTGGAGCCGGGAATCGTGCGGGTAGCGGATGCTCAGGGCACGCCTCCCAGCTTGCCTTTCTGGCTGGGGGAAGCCCCCGCGCGCACCCCGGAGCTGTCTGCCGCCATCACCCGCGTCCGGACCCTGGGCATCGAACCGGAGTGGCTGAGGCGCGAAGCGGGGCTGAGCGAGGGTGCCGCGGCCCAGCTGGCGGAGTATGTGGAGGAAGGCGCCAAGGCGCTGGGTGGAGTGCCCTCGCAGGAGTGCATCATTCTGGAGCGCTTCTTCGACGAGTCGGGAGGTATGCAGCTGGTCATCCATTCCCCCTTCGGCGGCCGCGTCAACCGCGCCTGGGGTCTGGCGCTCCGCAAGCGATTCTGCCGGGGATTCGGGTTCGAGCTTCAGGCCGCCGCCAACGAGGAGGCGATCCTGATTTCACTGGGTCCCCACCACAGCTTCCCCCTGGCCGAGGTGTTCGACTACCTCCACCCGAATACAGCCAAGGACCTGCTGGTGCAGGCGCTCTTCCCTTCCCCCCTGTTCCTGACTCGCTGGCGCTGGAACCTGACCCGCTCCCTGCTCCTCTCTCGCACGCACCGGGCTGGCAAGCGTGTGCCGGCACCGCTGCTGAGGATGCGGGCGGATGACTTGCTGATCCAAGCCTTCCCGCAAGTCCTGGCCTGTGGAGAGACGCTTCCGCCGGGCGATCTCCCCGTGCCCTGGGAGCATCCCATGGTCCGTCAGACCATCGAGGATTGCCTGGATGAAGCGATGGACGCAGAGGGAATGCTGCAGCTGCTGCGCAATCTGCGCCGCGGAAAAATCCGCCGCATCGCCATCGACACCCCCGAGCCATCACCTTTCGCGCTGGGTGTCCTGAACGCCATGCCCTACGCCTTCCTGGACGACGCGCCCTTGGAGGAGCGCCGCACCCAGGCGGTGATGCGGCGCCGGTCCCTGGATGCCTCGAGCGCCGATACCTTGGGTGCCCTCGATTCCGAAGCCGTGGCGCGCGTGCGCGATGAGGCGTGGCCCCAGCCGGAGAGCGCCGAGGAGGTGCATGAAGCGCTGTTGTGGATGGGGTACGTCACCCGCGAGGAGGCTCGCGCGTCGGGTTGGGTGGATTGGATTGAGGAATTATCGCGGGCCTCGCGGGTCGTGCTCGAGGGCGAGCGCTGCTTCGCCGTCGAGGCCTCACGCGAGCCGAAGGCCATCCTGCGCGGGCGACTCGAGGCACTCGGGCCGATGATGCATGGTGCAGCGGGACGCTGTGCGCTGGCCGGCGAAGACGAGCCGGCCCTGCTGGCTCTCGAGCAAGAAGGGGTCGTGCTTCGCTGCCGACTGGAAGGAAGGCAAGCCTGGTGCGACCGGCGCCTGCTCGCCTGGATTCACGCCTACACCCTGGAACGTCTGCGCCGGGAAATCGAGGCGGTGAGCGCCGCCACCTACTGGCGCTTTCTGGCCTGCTGGCAGCACGCCGACGAGGCGCATCGGCTGGAGGGCCCGCGCGGAGTCTCCGAGGTGGTGCAGCAGCTGGCGGGATTCGAGATCCCCGCCGCAGCATGGGAAACGAGCATTTTCCCGACACGGGTGCGCGGCTATCGACCCGACTGGCTCGATCACCTGACGCTTACCGGGGAGGTGGCGTGGGGCAGAATCTGGGGCCGGGGGGACGCAGCCATCCGATCCACTCCCATCACGCTGCTGCCACGACGGGACTTGTCGGAATGGTTGTCCCTCTCCCAAACCACCGGGCAGGATCCCGACCCCGCCGTTTCCAGCCGAGCCCTGGCCCTGCTGGATGCTCTCGCTGCGCGCGGGGCCCTGTTCACCCAGGAGCTCGAATCGACCAGCGGCATGCTGTCGACACACCTCAACATGGCCCTGGCAGAGCTCATCGCCCGTGGGCTGGTCACCTGCGATTCGTTCGGCGGGCTCCGCCGTCTTCTCAAGCCCTCCAAGGTGCACCGGCGATTCGGAGTAAAAACGCTCTTGTCACCTGCCGGCCGCTGGTCCCTGTTGCGACCCTCCCATTCAAGCGCAACCGCCAGCCTCGATCGCACCGGGTCGCACCCGGCTGGTGGCCGATCCGCCTTGGGAGGAGCGACGCGGTTGCCCGTCGGAGAGCCCCGCCCACCGGCTCGCGGCAATCCCGGCCTGGCATCCCTCGCATCGGGCGCGCCGCGGGAATCCGCTGCGCTGTTCGCCGCCCGACAGCTCCTGAGGCGCTACGGACTCCTGCAGCGGCGCCTGCTGGAGCGCGAGAAGCTCCCGGTGCCTTGGCGCGATGTGGTGCGGGCCTGTCGGCACCTTGAGCTGCGCGGAGAGGTGCGTGGGGGACGATTCGTGGCCGGCCTTTCGGGAGAGCAGTACGCGCTTCCCGAGGCCGTTGAGCTGCTACGCTCGATTCGCAATCGCCAGAACATCTCCCCCCTTTGGATCAGCCCCTCCGATCCGCTCAACTTGCACGGCATCCTGACACCGAGCCCGCGGATCTCCGCCCACAGCCGGAATCGCATTCAGGTCGCGACCTAGGCGAACCTCACCGACTCACCTTTTTCCGGGCCGGTTTGGCCGGGAATCATTGTGCCGGGTTGGATGCTGCCCGGGGAACAGCGGGCTTCCGCTTGCCTGTTGGAGGAATCGTGTCAAGCTGATCGGGTCATCCATCGTGCCACCGCCCCCGAGGGCAAAGAGAGAGGTGAAACGCCATGAGATACAAGCTTCTGGGAAGGAGCGGACTGAGAGTGTCGGAGCTTTGCCTGGGCACCATGACCTTTGGCGAGGAGTGGGGCTGGGGAGCGTCACGGGACGAGAGCCGAAAAATCTTCGACGCGTTTGTCGAGGCGGGCGGGAACTTCCTGGACACGGCCAACAAGTACACCGAGGGAACCAGCGAAAAACTCCTGGGCGATTTCGTCAAATCCGATCGAGGACGGTTCGTGGTGGCCACCAAGTACACCTCATCGATGCGGGACGGCGACCCGAACGGTGGCGGCAATCACCGCAAGGCAATGGTCGAGGGTCTGGAAGCGAGCCTGCGGCGGCTGGGCACGGACTATGTGGATCTGTACTGGTTGCATGCGTGGGATGCGATGACGCCGGTGGAGGAAGTGATGCGCGCCTTCGACGACCTGGTCCGCGCCGGCATGGTCCTCTATATCGGCATCTCCGATGCTCCCGCCTGGATCGTGTCCCGGGCGAACACCATGGCGGAATTGCGCGGATGGACCCAGTTCGTCGGGCTCCAGGTGGAGTACAGCCTGGTGGAGCGGGCCCCTGAGCGGGATCTCCTGCCGATGGCCCGGGCGCTGGATATCGGCGTCACCGCCTGGTCTCCCCTCGCCGGCGGTCTGCTCACCGGCAAATACAACAAGGATGCCCCGAAAAGCACGGCTCCGGCGACGCCCCGATTCGAGGTCGCCCCCGGCTTTTCTAGAATCAGCGACAGAAATCTTCAAATCGCCGAGGCGGTTCAGCGGACCGCTCGCGAAATGGGAGCCTCACCCGCTCAGGTGGCCCTGAGTTGGACCCGCGCCAAGAACACCCTGCCGATTCTTGGCGGGCGGAAGCTATCGCAGATTCAGGATAATCTGGGCTGCCTCAAAGTCACTTTATCCGCGGATCAAATCAGGAATCTGGACGAGGTGAGTCGGATCGAGCTGGGCTTCCCGCACGACTTCCTGCAGAACCCCACTGTCCGGAACATCATGTTCGGAGGAACCGACGCGCTCACCGACAACCATCGAGCCTGAGGGGGCTGGGCACGGCGGCATGAGACTATCGCTGTGCGATTCCGGCCCTAGGACAAGCGCCCTTTAACAAACCCGACTGCCGGTCGATTCGTGCAGGACCTGTTTGACTCGATTGGCTTCGTCCACGAGAACCACGCGGGGGCGATGAGCCTTGACCTCGCTTTCGGCGGCGAGGCCGTAGCCAGTGACGATCACCTTGTCCCCGGCTCGGGACAGATGGGCGGCGGCGCCGTTCACGCAAATCACGCCCGAATGCCGCGGTCCCTCGATGAGGTAGGTCGAGAATCGGTTCCCGTTGGTGATGTTGTAAACGTCGATGCGCTCATAGGCGGCTAAACCCGCCGCCTCCAGCAGCTCGACGTCCACGGTCAGGCTGCCTTCGTACTCCAGGTTGGCCTCGGTGACCGTGGCCCGGTGTATTTTTCCTCGCAGGACTTCGCGATGCATGGGATTTACCCCTCCACGTTCAGGATCACGTTGTCGATGAGTCGCGTCGCTCCGACGCGGGCGGCGACGGGAATGAGGATGCTCCCCTCTATCCGCTCCAGCGGCGCGAGGGTTGCGGCGTTCACCACCTCGGCGTAGTCCAGAATGACATTCGGCTCGGCGGCCACCGTCTCCCGGATCAGCCCCACGATGCGCTGCGCGCTGCGCTCCCGTTCCTTGAGCACCGCCGATTCGGCCCGCTTCAGCGCCCGAAACAGCACCGGCGCCGCCCGCCGCTGTTCGGGGGTGAGGTAGGCATTTCGAGAGCTCATGGCCAGACCGTCCTCCTCCCGCACCGTCGGGCAGATCTCGATCTCAAGATCCATTTCGAGATCGCGCACCATCTTCTTGATGAGAATCACCTGCTGGGCATCTTTCTGGCCGAACAAGGCGATGTGGGGAGCTACGCGATTCAGCAGCTTGACCACCACGGTGGCGACTCCGCGGAAATGTCCGGGCCGGCTCGCGCCCTCCAGCGTCGTTCCAAGCCCTTCCACGGCGACGTAGGTCCTATACCCCGGAGGATAGACGTCAGCGAGCTTGGGGGCGTACAGAATGTCGGCTCCGGCAAGGCGTGCCAGCTCCGCGTCCCTCTCCGGATTTCTGGGATAGCTCTGGAAATCTTCGGAAGGGGCGAACTGCGCCGGATTGACGAACAGGCTCACGACGGTCTTCGTCGCGACCTGTTTGGAGCGCCGGATGAGGCTCAAGTGCCCCTCGTGCAGCGCCCCCATCGTCGGAACATAGCCGATTCTCTCGCCTCGGGCTCGGAATTCCCGCGCCATTTCCCTCATGCGGTCGGGGCTCGTGAGGGTATCCATCAACCCCTCGCCGTTCGTTTGAGACCGCTCCGGATCCGCTAGGATCGCCATTGTCGCTTCGCCGCCGGTCCGAGGCCGCCGCGGACCTCCTCCAGCACCTCATCCTTCAGGTGACTCGATTCCGCCTCCGAGGGAAAGCTGCCTCCCCGGACGTCCTCCACGAAGCGGCGGCTGGCTTCGCGCACCGTGGCGCCCACCTCCGCGTACTTCCTCACGAAGGATGGCACGTGTCCTTCGGTGAACCCCAGCAGGTCATGGATTACCAGAACCTGTCCGTCGCACGCCGCGCCGGCGCCGATGCCGAGCGTGGGAATGCTGAGCCGCTCGGTGATCATCCCCGCCAGCTCGGCCGGAATTCCCTCCAGCACCACAGAAAAGACTCCCGCCTCTTCCAGTGCCAGGGCGTCTTCCAGGATGGATCTGGCCGCCGCCGCGCTTTTCCCCTGAATCTTGAAGCCGCCGAACTCGTGCACCGATTGCGGGGTCAGTCCCACGTGGCCCATGACGGGGATTTCCGCATCACGGATGGCACGGATGGCGCGCACTCGCTTCCGCCCCCCCTCCACCTTGACCGCCTTCGCTCCCGCCTCCTGTACGAATCGGCCCGCGTTGCGCGCCGCGTCTCGGACGGTGAGGTGATACGACAGATAGGGCATGTCGGCCACCACCAGCGCGCGCTGCGTCCCTCGAACCACGGCTTTGGTATGGTGGACCATCTCGTCCATGGTGACGGGAAGCGTGCTTTCGTAACCGAGCACCACCATCCCCAGGCTGTCCCCCACCAGGAGAATCTCGGCGCCTGCGGCATCCAGCTGGCGCGCCGTGGGAAAGTCGTAGGCAGTGAGCATGGCTATCTTTTCGCCACGCTGCTTCATTTTGAGAAGATCGGGGACGCAGACCGGACAGGGACGGGGACCGCTCATGGGTCGCTCCTTTCTCCCCACCCTCGGGGGTTGGGGGAAACGCGGCGGCGGTTGGCTTACGGCAGATGGCTCGGGAGAGTCCGGCTACTTGGGGTTCCGTCTCGGGCCGTCTCCGGCTCCCAGCGGAATGTAGTATTGGACCCCTTTTTCCATCTGTTCGATCTGGGTAACCAGCTCGTTCAAATCGTCTACACGCTCCACGAAATCGATGTCCGAAGTGTCGATGACCAGCAGCGGCGTAGCCGTGTAGTGAAAAAAGAAATAGTTATAAGCCCGGTTCAACTCGGCGACATACCGCTCCGAGATTCCCACTTCGTAGTCCCTGCTGCGGCGGCGGATCCGCTCCAGCAGCACTTTGTCCGAGGCCTGCAGGTAGATAACCAGGTCCGGACGAGGGATATTCTGCTCCAAGAGGGCGTAAAGCTTCTCATAAATCATCAGTTCGGAGTCGTCCAGGTTCAGATAGGCGAAAATCTTGTCCTTGGCGAAGAGGTAATCGGACAGGGTCACCTGGTTGAAGAGGTTGCCCTGGGTGAGCTCCCGCTGCTGCTGGTATCGGTTGAGCAGGAAGAAAAGCTGGGCCTGGAAGGCAGAGCCCGGCTTGTCCCGATAGAATTCCTCAAGGAACGGGTTCTCCGTCCGCTCCATCACTTTGAGGGCGTCGAATCGCTGTGCCAGCAAATCCACCAGCGAGGTCTTCCCCACGCCGATGGGACCCTCCACCGCGATGTGCTTGAATTTCATTCGTCTTTGCCCCGGGAAGCCGCCGGATTATATCCAGAGGGGTCCGGGGGTTCAACCGTAAACGGCTCAGCCACTTTTCGCACCCCGGCCTCGTCTCCGCATCGGTCCAGTAACTCCTGCGCGCTCAGCCCCATCAGTGGGTGGACGGCACGCGGAGCAATCTCTGCGAGCGGCCGCAGCACAAACTGCCGCAGGTGCATGCGGGGGTGCGGGATTTCCAGGTTCCGGGTTTTCAGGATCAGGTCTCCCGCGAGCAGGACATCAATATCCAGAGTGCGAGGGCCATCCGGGAGCCCCCTGACCCTGCCGAGGACGCTCTCAGCAGCCAGGCAGTGTAATAGGAGCTCCTCCGGAGAGCCGCTCCAAGCCACCTCGGCCGCCATATTCAAAAAGGTCGGCTGATTCAGAAAGCCAACCGGGTCAGTGTCATACAAGGAGGAGACTCGAGCTGTGACCACCCCGCGCCTAGCGAGCTCCCGAAGGCCGGCTCTTAGCGCCCACCGTCGGTCCCCCAGGTTCGAGCCCAAGCCGAGGTAAATTGGAGCCATTGACACTAAGTGCTCACTTTGCTAAGATTTCGCGCTTCATAAACCCGACGATTCAAGCCTCCAACTGGTTCGCTGAGAAGGGTCATCATAGCCCTGTCTTCCCGAAAACATCCAGGCGAAACGCTCGACCACAGGACAAATCAGACATGGCCAAAAAAGAAATCAAGAAGGGCAAGAAGACAACCACCCGCCCCGTCTCGACGCTAGCGGCACACGCGGAGCAAGCGGTCAAGGATTACGACCATGCGCTCGGGTTGCTGAGGCGGAAGGACTATGAGGGAGCCGCTGACGCCTTCGCGAAAGTCATCAAGGCGTATCCGGACGAGAAGGAGATGGCCGATCGCTGCCGCATTTACCTGAGTGTCTGCGAGCGTGAGCAATCGGACAAGGTACTGCCTCTGAAGAAGGCCGAAGACTACTACTACCAGGGGATCGTGGAGAGCAATCGACAGAAATACGATGAAGCCTTGAAGCATCTGGACAAGGCCCTGAAGATGAGCCCCAAGGACGATCGGTTCCTCTACGCCATCGCCGCAACCCAGGCACTCAAAGGGGAGCGGGAGCAGGCGCTCAATTTGCTCAAGGAAGCCATTGAGACGAATCCGGAGAACCGGGTCCATGCGCAGAGCGACCCGGATTTCGATTTGCTCTCCGATGACGATGCGTTTATCGACCTAATCTCCCCGGAGAGGGATTAGGCAGGCCCCTCAGCGATGGCCATCCGCAAGACCTCCATCAAGCCCTCCCCATTCCCGGAGCCCAAGCCTCCAGGACTCACCGTGCTCATTCTGGCGGCCGGCGTGGGGAAGCGGATGCACTCTCGAGCTTCCAAGCTGGTGCACAATCTGGCTGGAAAGCCGATGGTTCGATATGTCGTGGATGCCGCGCTTGCCGTAGGAGCCCAGCGGGTCCTGGTGGTAGTGGGGAGCGAGTCCGAGGAGGTTCGCCAGGCGGTCGGCACGAAAGACCCGAAGGTGAGCTTTTGCATCCAGGAGCAACCCCTGGGGACCGGGCACGCCGTGCTCTCCGCCGAGAAGACCCTGAAGGGGGTGGAAGACACCCTGCTCATCCTGAACGGCGACCTTCCCAGCTTGCGTGTCGAAACCCTTCACGCCCTGCTCGAATTTCACCGGCTGCACAGTGTCCCCCTGACGCTGCTCACCGCCGTGCTTGAGGATCCCGCCGCCTACGGGCGAATCATCCGGAACTACAACTCCGATGTCGCCAGGATCGTCGAAGCCTCCGACGCCACGCCCGAGGAGAAGCAAATCCAGGAGATCAATGCGGGCATCTATTGCGTGGAGATGAAGCACCTCTTCAAGAATCTCCTGCAGGCCAGCGCCAACAACGCCCAGGGTGAAGTCTACCTCACCGATCTCGTGGAGATACTCAAACGCAATCACCAGAAAGTGGCCGCCTATCGCCACCCGGACAGCGAGGAAGTCATGGGTGTCAACAACCGTCGCGAATTGGCCCGGGCCGGGAAAAGGCTCTACCTGCGCAAGGCCCGGGAGCTGATGGACTCCGGCGTGACGCTCCTGGATCCCGAGTGTACGTATGTCGAGGCCAACGTCAGGGTCGGCCGCGACACGGTTCTTTGTCCCATGACCTTCCTCGTGGGTGACACCGTCCTTGGAGAGAGCTGTTGGGTCGGTCCGGGCACGCGCATCTCGAATTCCGTCGTCGGAGCGGAGAGCGAAATCCTGGATCATTGCGTCATCACTCAGGCACGCCTGGGCAAGGGCGTGAAGGTGGGCCCCTTCGCCCATTTGCGCCCCGACACGGAGCTGGCCGAGGGAGTGCGCATCGGCAATTTCGTGGAGATCAAAAAGACCGCCATCGGCCGGGGGAGCAAGGCGAACCATCTCACCTACCTCGGCGATTCGGAGATTGGCGAAGGCGTCAACATCGGGGCGGGGACCATCACCTGCAATTACGACGGGGAGAAAAAACACAAGACGGTGGTGGAGGACGGCGTCTTCGTGGGGAGCGATAGCCAGCTGGTGGCCCCGGTCAAGGTGCGCAAAGGCTCCTACGTGGGGGCCGGATCCACCATCACCAAGGAAGTGCCCCCCTACAGCCTCGCCATCGCCCGTGGCCGTCAGGTGGTGGTGAAGGGCTGGGCCAGGAAGCACAGAAAAAAGCAGCACTAGGAGCCCGAAGCCCCGGCTCCGGTTCGCCCTCCGGACTGTTGCAGGATTCCTCGAAACCCCCTATATTCGGTCCCATCATGTGTGGAATCGTCGGGTACATCGGCAACAAGCGCCTCACCGGCGTTCTCATGGACGGCCTGCGCCGCCTGGAGTACCGGGGATACGACTCGGCGGGGCTAGCGGTGGTTAACGAGAAGGGTCTGGAGGTGACGCGCTGCGCCGGCAAGCTGCGGGATTTAGAGGAGGCGCTGCGGCTGAAGCCCTTGGAAGGAACCTTCGGAGTGGGACACACCCGCTGGGCTACCCACGGGCGGCCTACCGAGGAGAACGCCCATCCGCACCGCGATTGCACCGGAAACCTGGTGGTCGTCCACAACGGCATCATTGAGAACTACGTAGAGTTGAAGCGCGAGCTTCAACAGCGCGGACACTCGTTCAAGACCGAGACCGATACTGAAGTGATGGCACATCTCTTCGAGGAGAAGCTAAAGGAGCATTCCCTGGAGGAGGCGGTCCGGCTCTGCCTGCCTCGCCTGAGGGGTGTTTATGCCATCGCGGTCATCGCCGCGAATCATCCCAGGAAAATCGTCGCCGCCAGGAATGGACCGCCTCTGGTGATCGGCCTCGGCAAGGACGAGTATTTCGTCGCTTCCGATGTTCCAGCGATTCTTCATCATACCCGGGACATCTTTTTCCTCGACGACGGGGAGTTGGCGGTCGTGACCGAGGCGGGCGTCCAGATCCGCGATCTAGAGGGACGGCCCGTGACCCGGAAGGCCCAGAGGATCACCTGGGACCCGATCATGGCCGAGAAAAGCGGCTTCAAGCATTTCATGCTGAAGGAGATTTACGAGCAGCCCAGGGCCATCCGGGACACGCTGCTGGGTCGTGTATCGGCGGAGACCGGCAAGATCTTCCTGGAAGAGATGGAAATCTCGCCGGAGGATTTCCGCAAGGTCCGACGCATTTCCCTGGTCGCCTGCGGCACCTCCTGGCACGCCGCGCTGGTGGGAAAGTTCCTTCTGGAGCGGCTCGTGCGCGTGCCGGTGGACGTGGACATCGGCTCGGAATTCCGCTATCGCGATCCGATCCTCTCCACCGAGGATCTCGTCGTGGTCATCAGCCAGTCGGGGGAAACCGCCGACACCCTGGCCGCCCAGAGGGAAGCGAGGGCGAAGAAGCTCAAGACGGTGGCCATTTGCAACGTGGTGGGTAGCATGATCACCCGCGAGGCGAGTGGCGTCATTTACACTCATGCCGGCCCGGAAATCGGGGTAGCTTCCACCAAGGCCTTTACCTGCCAGCTCGTGGCGCTGCAGTTGCTGGCGTTGCACCTCGCCGAGATTCGCGGCACGTTGGAGCTGGAGGCTGCCAAGAGCCACATCGCGCAGCTGCTGCATTTACCGGCCCTCGTGGAGAAAATCCTGCAAACGGATCCCGCCATCGAAGAGGTGGCCAAGGAGTACTATCGGGCTGCGGATTTTCTCTTCCTGGGCAGGGGCGTGAATTACCCAATCGCGCTCGAGGGGGCGCTGAAGCTGAAGGAGATTTCTTACATCCATGCCGAAGGGTATCCGGCCGGGGAAATGAAGCACGGCCCCATCGCCCTCATCGACAAGAACCTTCCCGTGGTCGCGCTGGCATTCGGCGACAAGGTCTATGAAAAGATGATGGGGAACATCGAGGAGGTGAAAGCCCGGGAAGGACGCATCATCGCAATCACCCAGGAAGGCAACGGCGATTTGGGCAAGATCGCCAACCATGTGATCGCCATTCCAAAAACCGCCGACCTGCTCACTCCCATCCTGGCGGTGATTCCGCTGCAGCTCCTCGCCTACCATATCGCGTTGCGGCGGGGCTGCGACGTGGACCAGCCCAGAAACCTCGCCAAGAGCGTTACCGTCGAATAAGGCCGGCCGCTTTCCTTCATCGGCACCTATCCAGTCATCTGGAAACCTGATCCTCCGGGAATTTCTCGCCTCCACGGTGGTTTCCCGGGGCTGTGCTATTCTTCGCAACCTCAGCTCCACAGACGCGATTCCATGGCAAGAGGCGCCGGTGCTTCTGGACAGCCTGAACGACAAGCAGCGAGAGGCGGTGGTGGCGACCGAGGGTCCGCTTCTGATCCTGGCGGGCGCCGGATCCGGCAAGACCCGGGTCATCGTCTACCGCATTGCGCACCTGCTGCATGCCGGGAAGGCGCTCCCCGAGGAGATCTTCGCCGTCACTTTCACCAACAAGGCCGCCGGTGAGATGAAAAGCCGCGTGGCGGAACTCCTGGGGAGCGTTTCCGTTGGTGCGTGGATTTCCACCTTTCATTCGCTGGGTCTGCGCATTTTGAGGGCGGAGGCGGAGCGGATGGGGTATGGCCGGGGATTCACCATTTATGATGACGACGATCAGATGGCCCTCGTGAAGGACCTGCTGCGCGACGAGGGGGTCGATGACAAGGCATTCCCACCACGGCGCGTGCTGTCCTCGATCAGCCATGCCAAGAACCAGATGGTCGCCCCGGAGGAATTTCAGGCCTCGAGCATCGCTTCGGGCAGCCGCACCATCGGCCGTCTCTACGAGCGCTACGCGGCCCGGCTGCGAGCCGCCAACGCCATGGATTTTGACGACCTCATCGTCCTTCCCTTGAGGCTCCTGGAGAGCGATGAAGCGGCATCGGCGCGTTGGAGCGGGCGATGCCGCTACCTGCTGGTGGACGAATACCAGGACACCAACCATTCCCAGTACCGTCTCATCCGGGCCCTGGCGCGAACCCACGGAAACGTCTGTTGCGTGGGCGACGAAGATCAGTCCATCTACCGGTTCCGTGGGGCCGACATCCAGAATATCCTGTCGTTCGAGCGGGACTTCCCCGGAACCCGCATCATCAAGCTGGAGCAGAACTATCGCTCCTCCAAGGTGATCCTGGAAGCGGCTTCGACGGTGGTATCGCACAACACCAGTCGTATCGGCAAGACCCTGTGGACGGAAAACGACTCAGGAGAGCTGCTCGATCTTTTCTGCGCCGGGGACGACCTGGAAGAGGCCCATTTCGTGGCGGAGACCATGACTGGAATGGATCGTCCCCCCGAGGATTTTGCCATCCTCTACCGCACCAACGCACAGTCGCGACTCTTCGAAGAAGCCCTGGTGCGCCGCGGGTTGCCGTACCTGATCATCGGCGGCGTCCGGTTCTACGAGCGCAAGGAGGTCAAGGACCTGGTCGCTTACTTGCGCCTTCTGGTGAATCCGGCCGATGAGGTCTCCTGGAGGAGAATCGTGAATGTCCCCCCCAGGGAGATCGGCAAGGGAACGGCGGCAACGGTGGAGCAGGTTGCCGGGGCGGAAGGGATTTCTCACGGCGCGGCCGCTCGAGCGGCCCTGGAGCGCTCCCTGCTGACCTCTAGAGGCGATCGGGCCCTCCGCGGCTTCCTCGAACTCCTGGAGGACCTCCGCCTGGAAATGACCGAGACGGAGCCGGGGGATTTTCTGACGGGCCTGATCCGGCGGATCGGCTATCGGGAATTCCTCGAGCGCGACAATCCGCAGGATGCCGAATCCCGGCTGGAGAACGTGGACGAGCTGGTGGCTGCGCTGGGCGAATACGCCGGCGGCGTGGAGGGCATTCAGCAATTTTTGGAGCGCACCGCGCTGCTCTCGGAGGTCGAGAACACGCGGGGGGCGGGGGGGGTGTCCCTGATGACACTGCATTGCGCGAAGGGACTGGAATTTCCCGTCGTGTTCTTAGTGGGAATGGAGGAAAACCTGTTCCCGCACGCGCACAGCCGCGAGGAGCCGGAAGATGTGGAGGAGGAGCGTCGCCTGTGCTACGTGGGGATGACCCGGGCGAAAGAGCAGCTGGTCTTAAGCCGGGCTGTTTCGCGCCGGCTCTTTGGCCGCAGCCAGTTTAACGAGCCGTCGAGGTTTCTGGAGGAAATCCCTCAACACCTGCTGCGGGATCGCACCCGGCGCGCCGCAGCCCTTCCCCGCCACCCGGTGGCCGAATCTGCCCGGACCTACGTTCCCGATCTGGAAGTCGAGGGGGAGTTCCGGGAGAGGGAAGGTGCGGGCCCTTACAAGCTTGGCAAACGGGTCCACCATCCGGAGTACGGGATTGGGACCATCATCGGTGTGGAAGGCGCCGGTGAATCCTTAAAGCTGACCGTCTCCTTCTCGGTTTATGGATCCAAGAAATTCCTGCCCAGGTATTCCCAGCTCGAGCCCATTTGAAAATCAGTGGTGGGTCTCGCCGAGCGCGATCTCCAGGCCGTCGGGATCCAGAAGCATCGCCATGCGCCCTCCCGGACCGTCCTCGGTCGGCGGCTGGGTAAATTTCACCCCTCGCGACGAGAGATCCCGGTAGACCTCGTCGAGATTCTTCACTTCGAACGAGATACCGACCCGGCCCGCGATGGGCTGCCCGTCGTGGTTCTTCTCGGGAATGGCGGCCACGGGGGGGGCCCCGGCCTTCAGCGCGAGGCGGGTGCCGAGCGTCGCGAATTCCGCCCAGTCTTCCGCAGCGTATTTGAGGGGAACTCCCAGAATATCCCGGTAGAACTCGATGGAGCGTTTGAGGTCTGAGACGACGATCCGGCTATAGCCTACCTTGCTCATCATGGCGGGTAACTCCTTCAATGGCCGGGTCCGAGGGGCGAATTGTGTTTATGGTAGTCACCTACGACCCCTCCTGTCAACGGCTCAGCTCGCGGAAGGTGTTCCGGGCTTCCTCGACCGTCCTATCAACGTCCTGCTCGGAGTGGGAGGTGGATAGGAACAGCGCCTCGAACTGGGCCGGCGGCAGGTAGCTGCCGCGGTTCAGCATGCCATGGAAGAAGGCGGCGTAGCGCCGGGTGTCGGAGAGCGAGGCGGTGGCAAAATCGGTCACTCCCCCGGAAGTGAAGAACGGTGTCAGCATGGACCCAACGCGGTTCACGCACAAAGGAATGCCGGATTGCCTGGCGGCCTCCATCATTCCATCGGCAAGGCGACTGCCCAGGGCCTCCAGCCGGGAATAAGGATTGAGCCGCTTCAGCGCCTGCAGGGTGGCGAGGCCGGCGGCCATCGCCAGGGGGTTGCCGGAGAGGGTCCCCGCCTGATAGATCTTCCCTTCGGGCGCCATCTGGTCCATCAGCTCCGCCCGTCCCCCATAAGCCCCCACCGGCAGACCTCCCCCGATAATTTTTCCCAGCGTCGTCAGATCCGCTTCGACTCCGTAAAGCGCCTGGGCGCCACCATAGGCCACACGGAATCCGGTCATGACCTCATCGAGGATCAGGAGCGCCCCCGTCTCCCGGGTGACACGTCGGGCAGCTTCCAAATAGCCCTGAGCCGGAGGTACGACGCCCATGTTCCCTGCCACCGGCTCCAGGATCAGCGCGGCAATGCTCTCCGACTGCTCGCTGAAAACGTTCTCCAGCGCGGCAACGTCGTTGAACGGAACCAGGAGCGTCAGGGCCGCCAGCTCCCGTGGAATTCCGGGTGTTCCCGGAATGGCGAGGGTGGCCACGCCGGAGCCCGCGGAGACCAACAGAGAATCCACGTGACCGTGGTAGCAGCCCACCGCCTTGACGATGCGATCGCGTCCGGTGGCGCCGCGGGCCAGGCGGATGGCGGACAGGGTTGCTTCGGTGCCGGAATTGACCATGCGGACCTTCTGGAGGGAGGGCATCGCCCGCCCCAGCTCCTCCGCCAGCTCCACCTCGAGCTCGGTGGGGGCCCCGAAGGAGGTCCCTCGCTGCATCGCGGCTTGCAGGGCTGGAAGCACTTCTTCCGCCGCATGTCCCAGGATCAGCGGGCCCCAGGAGCCGACGTAATCCACGAACTCCCGGCCGTCTTCGTCCCAGATCCGGCTTCCCTTGCCGCGCGCGATGAAGAGCGGCGATCCCCCCACCGCCGTGAAGGCGCGTACGGGTGAATTGACACCCCCCGGGATGCGTCGCTGGGCCCGGCGGAACAATTCTTGGGATCGGTGGGACATCGGGAATCCGGAGTGAGGAGTGGCGTTCGATCAGCCCGCCTGAATCAGACGTGCGGCATCCTTGGCGAAGTAAGTCAGGATGAGGTCAGCGCCAGCGCGACGAATGGCGAGAAGCGACTCCAGAATGACTCTGTTGGCATCGATCCAGCCGCGCTCTGCCGCCGCCCGGATCATCGTGTATTCACCGCTTACCTGATACGCCGCGACCGGAACCTGAACACTCTCTCGAACGCGGTGAACGATATCGAGGCAGGGCATGGCTGGCTTCACGAGGATGAGATCCGCACCCTCCCCGATATCGAGAGCCGCCTCCCGGAGCGCCTCGCGGGCATTGGCGGGATCCATTTGATAGGCCTTGCGATCTCCGAACTGGGGAGCCGATCCGGCGGCCTCGCGGAACGGTCCGTAGAACGCGGAGGCATATTTCACGGCATAGGAAAGGATCGGCGTCTGGTCGAATCCCTGATCGTCGAGGGCGCGGCGGATCGCCGCCACACGCCCATCCATCATGTCCGAGGGAGCGACCATGTCGGATCCCGACCTTGCATGAGAAAGTGCGGTTCGAGCCAGAAGCGCCAGGGTGGGATCATTGAGGACCTCCCCTTTCTCGATTTTGCCGCAATGTCCATGATCGGTGTATTCGCACAGACAGACATCGGTGATGACGAAAAGGCCCGGCACCCGCTGCTTGAGGGCCCGGACGGCCTGCTGCACGATGCCGTCTTCCGCCCAGGCTCCGCCCCCTTCCGCGTCTTTGCTGGGGGGAATTCCGAACAGGATGACCGCGGGGACCCCCAGGGAGAGCCCTTCCTGCGCTTCCGCGACGGCCTCATCCACGGAAAACCTGAAGCACCCCGGCATGGCCTGAATGGGATCCCGGACCCCCTTCCCGGGGCAGATGAACAGCGGGTTGATGAAGTCTGAAGGGGCGAGCTCCGTCTCGCGGACCATCCGACGCAGAATTTCTCCGCGCCTCAAACGTCGTGGACGCTGGGTCGGGAACACCGCCTAATCGTCCCCCTCTTCGGCTTCGTCCTCGTCCTGGTGGAAAAACATCTCTCCGCAGCCGCGGCTGCAAAAGGTCTGGCCGCTCTTCATGAACCGGCAGTCCTCGCACACCATTTTGTGGCAGATGGGACATTTATACAGGAAGACTTCCTCTTCCCCGCCTCCACACTGCACGCATTCCTGTGACACGGATGCCTCCTACAGGACCGGCAGGATAGTATCAAAGGCGCCGAGGGAAATCCAGCTTTCTTAACCACTTAGCACTTTTGATTCCTTGACAGAACCAGGCCCCTTCTCTACAATGAAAACTCCCGACCGGAGGCGGTGTAGCTCAGATGGTTAGAGCACGCGGCTCATATCCGCGGAGTCCGGGGTTCGAGTCCCTGCACCGCTACCAAATTTATGCCGCCTGATCTGTTCGAATCCTTCAAGTCGGCGCTCGAGCGACAAGCGCTCTGGACCCCCCCGGAGGCGGTCCTGGTGGCCGTTTCGGGCGGCCCGGATTCCGTGGCGCTGCTGCATCTGTTCGGACGTCTGCGCACTGAGGTCGGGTTTCCCCTCTCGGTGGCGCATCTCAACCACTCTCTTCGGGGAGCGGAATCGGACAGGGACGAGGAATTCGTGGAGGCGCTGGCCCTGCGGCACCAGGTCCCTTGCATCACCCGGCGGCTGTCTCCGGGACAGCTCGACCATGCTCCTGAAGGGATGGAAGCCGCCGCCCGCAGATTTCGCTACGAGTTCCTTCGCCAGACCGCGCGCCGGATCGGCGCTCACCGGGTGGCACTGGGGCACACGCGGGATGACCAGGCCGAGACATTGTTGTTACGTCTCTTGCGCGGATCGGGGCTGCGCGGGCTGGGGGGAATGCATCCTACTCTGGATCGGCTTTTCTTCCGACCCCTCCTGGAAAGTTCGAGAGAGTCGGTGGAAAGCTACCTGAGGGAAACGGGAGAAGCCTGGCGAGAGGACTCCTCCAACCGGGACCTTCGCCGTACCCGAAATCGGATCCGTCACCGGCTTCTGCCCTTGCTGCAATCGCAGTACAATGCGGAGATTGTTGAAATTCTGGCGCGCACGACAAGCGTGCTTCGAGACGAGAACGAATACCTGGAATCGGTTGTTCGGGAGCTGGCGAGGAAGCTGGTTCGCAAGGAGATTCAGGGATTCTCTTTGGCCATCCCTGCTGTGCGGGTCCTGCCGCCCGCGCTGCGGCGACGCCTTCTGAGACACTTCCTGGAACTAGCGGCTCCAGCGCTGTCCCCACCTTCTGATTTCGACACCACGTCGGCTCTGGAAGCACTGGTGGCCCAGGGCCGACATCAGTCGGCCATGACCATCGGACCCGGGCTGGAAATCCGGGTCCTTTATTCGGACCTGGTGGCACTTGACTCACCGACACCCCGGGAGAACGCATCCGTACCACTCCCGGTGCCAGGCGAGGCGGTCTGGCCGGAGCTTGGCGTGCGACTCCGGGCTCAACAGGTGAGCCGCACGGAAGCAGGAGACCCGAGGATGAGTTCCGCCTCGGGGCGGGCTCTCCTGGATGCCGACGTCCTTCCGGGTCCCCTGTCGGTGCGCCACCGCCGTGATGGAGACCGCTTTCGGCCGCTCGGCGCCCTGGGAGAATCCAAGCTGAAGAGTTTTCTCATCGACCATAAAGTCCCAAGGCCCGTGCGCGATCGGATCCCCCTGGTGGTGGCGGGAGACCAGATCGCCTGGGTAGTCGGATACCAGATCGATGATCGCTTCAAGGTGACCCCACGGACGCGGCACGTGCTGGTCCTCTCAAAGGAGCTGCCATGAACCTTTCCAGGGAGATTCTGAGATCCGAGGAGGAGATCTCCCAGCGGGTGAAGCAACTCGGCCGTCAGATCACCGCCGATCTCGAGGGCAAGGAGATCGCGGTCCTGGGTGTGCTGAAAGGCTCTTTCGTGTTTGTGGCGGATCTGATCCGCAGCATCCGACTACCTCTTCAGGTGGGCTTCCTGGAGATCAGCCATTCGGAGAAGTCCTCTTTCCTCACGGAAATACTGTTCTACTCCAGTTTCAAGGTGGAAGGGACCAACCTTCTGATTGTGGAGGATATCCTTGACACCGGCATTACCCTGGCGTACCTGCAGGAGCAGCTGGCGGCCCGAGGGCCGAATTCGATCCGGGTTTGCACGTTTCTTGACAAGCCCGACAGACGAAAAGTAGACATTCAGCCGGATTATGTAGGATTTTCGGTCCCTAATAAGCATGTGGTTGGGTATGGCCTGGATTATGAGGGCCGTTTCCGCAACTTGCCTTATCTCACCTATGTAGAATGAGTCGGGGCGGGAATGAACGGACCTCGCGGGGGGTTCCCCTGGCATCTGGAACAATGAGCGGGGGCTGCCGGCGTTGAAAGGCCGCTCCGAAGGGGTTATATTGACAGGCGTCCATTGGGAGAAAGCTTGAATACGCTTACGAAAAACATACTCTTCTGGCTGGTGATCGTCGTACTGGCCCTGGTCGCTTATCGCTTCCTGGCCGGGACGACAACCCCTCAGACAGAGCTGTCCTTCACTGAATTCCTCAGCCAGGCCGAAGCTGGAAAGGTCTCCGAAGTCACCATCAACGGCAGTGACGTGGAGGGGGCTTATCTAGAAAAGGACAATTCCGGCCAGATCCGGACGTTCCACACCATCGCTCCGGAATACCCCGACCTGGTGAAGGATCTGCGCAAGTTCAACGTCACCATCACCGCCAAGAAACCGAAAGACGCCAATTACCTGGTCACGATCCTGTCGTGGCTCCCCATGGTTCTGCTGGTCGGCATCTGGATTTTCTTCATGCGCCAGATGCAATCAGGCGGCAACAAGGCGCTCTCCTTCGGCAAGAGCAAGGCGAAGCTCTCCTCCTCCCAGGGGAAGAAAGTGACCTTCAGGGATGTCGCGGGAGTGGATGAGGCCAAAGAGGAGCTGCAGGAAATTATCGAGTTCCTGAAGGAGCCGCAGAAATTCCAGCGCCTGGGAGGAAAGATTCCGAAGGGCGTGCTTTTGATGGGCCCGCCTGGGACCGGCAAAACTTTGCTGGCCCGGGCGATTGCCGGTGAGGCGAATGTTCCTTTCTTCTCCATCTCCGGCTCCGACTTCGTGGAAATGTTCGTGGGGGTGGGCGCCAGCCGGGTGCGCGATCTGTTCGAGCAGGGGAAGAAGAATGCCCCCTGCATCATCTTCATCGACGAGATCGACGCAGTGGGTCGCCACCGCGGCGCGGGTCTGGGTGGCGGGCATGACGAGCGCGAGCAGACCTTGAACCAGCTCCTGGTGGAGATGGACGGATTCGAGAGCAACGAGGGCGTGATCCTCATTGCCGCCACCAACCGGCCCGACGTCCTGGATCCTGCCCTGTTGCGGCCGGGGCGTTTTGACCGGCGTGTGGTCGTGCCGCGCCCCGATGTAAAAGGACGGGAAGAGATTGTGCGGGTGCACACTCGCAAGACTCCGCTGGGAGAGGACGTGGACCTGCCCGTCCTGGCACGGGGAACTCCCGGATTCTCCGGAGCGGACTTGGCGAACCTGGTCAACGAAGCCGCCCTCAACGCCGCCAGATATGGCAAGAAGGCGGTGATGATGGAGGACTTCGAAGGCGCCAAGGATAAGGTCCTGATGGGGACGGAGCGGAAAAGTCTCATCATCAGCGAGGAGGAAAAGAAAGTCACCGCCTACCATGAGGCGGGGCATGCTCTGGTGGCGGCCACGCTGCCCGACACCGATCCACTGCACAAGGTGACCATCATTCCCCGGGGCATGGCTCTGGGGCTCACCCAGCAGCTCCCCATCGACGACCGGCACAATTACAATCGCGAATACCTGCGCAGCCAGATTGCCGTGATGATGGGCGGGCGGGTCGCTGAGGAGCTGTATCTCCACAGAATCACCACCGGTGCCGGCAATGATCTGGAGCAGGCGACCGACATGGCACGCCGGATGGTCTGTGAGTGGGGCATGAGCGAGACCATGGGCCCCCTCACGTTCGGCAAGAAGGAAGAGCAGATTTTCCTCGGGCGCGAGATAGCCCAGCACCAGGACTACAGTGAAAGCACGGCCTCGCTCATCGATAAGGAAGTCAAGCGGCTGGTTCTGGAGGGATACGAAAAGGCCCGGGAAATCCTCTCTGGCCACGCCGACGAGCTGCACCGGATCGCCAAGGCACTGCTGGAATACGAGGTATTGGGCGGCGACGAGGTTTTGCGGGTGATGCGCGGCGAGGAAATTGCCCCCCACCGCGAGAGGAAGACTCGAAGACCGGCCCCGGAGCTCGTCGCGCGACCCGAACCGGAAAAATCGCGGGAGGGTTACCCCGAAAGCCCCGTCATCGGCTCGGATCCTCTCAAGCAACCCGGCTAGCCCCCGGGAAGATCCTTTTCCTCACCTTTCGAAACGACCCGCTCCTTTCATAGAATTGAACTATGACCTTCGGCTTCCTCCTGCTGGAGGATCTCCGAGTTCCCCGGAGCCCGGCCCACTGCCGGGCCCTTGGGCTGCCCGCGGGTCTTGCCACTTCGGGTGACTGCGCCGATTGGCTTCGTGTGGAAGGTCTTGCCACGGCTCAAGCCAGGGACCTGGCGCAAATCACCCATCACCTTGGGGGCCGTGCCCGTCGGCTCCCCTCGGCCTCTCCAGGATTGTGCCTACTCGCGGCATTGCCTCCAGGATCCTGGAGCGCTCTTCTGCGAGCCGTCCGCCACTCTGCGAAGCTCCCTGCCCTGGCTGAAGAACTGGCTTGCGCCCTGCGTGCCGCCGGTGGCTCGCCGGGTCCCCTCCGACTCGCGAAGCGGCTGCTGCCGGTGTCGGGACGGGCCCTGATCCAGGGAATTCTGAACGTGACTCCCGATTCGTTCCATGACGGAGGAAGATGGACGAGCCCGGGACGGGCCGTCAGCCATGCACTGCGGATGGTGGAAGCGGGAGCCGATCTGGTCGACATCGGAGGCGAATCGACCCGACCCGGGGCGCGTCCGGTCAGCGCACGGGAGGAGCTTCGTCGGGTCATTCCGGTGATCGAGGCCCTTTCCAAAAGGGTCTCGGTCCCCCTTTCCGTGGACACAACCAAAGCGGAGGTGGCCGACGCGGCGCTTGGCGCAGGCGCGGAAATCGTCAACGACATCAGCGGACTCGCCTTCGAGCCCCGTCTGGCGGAGGTGGCGGCCCGCCACCGCGCCGGCCTCATCCTCGCGCACATCCGCGGGAGGCCAAGCACCATGCAGAAGCATCCCCGCTACCGCCACCTCCTCCCGGAAGTGGTGACGAGCCTGCAGGGGTCCATCCGCAGGGCCGTGGAGGCGGGGGTGTGCAGGGACGCGATTGTCGCGGATCCGGGAATCGGCTTCGGAAAAACCGCCCACCACAACCTGCTTCTACTCCGCTACCTCCCTGCACTCCACAGCACCGGCTGCCCCGTCCTGGTGGGGGCCTCGCGCAAATCATTTTTGGCGAAGCTCCTGGGAGACGGCCCCCCTCACCGGCTCCATGGGAGCCTGGCGGTGGCGGCATGGGCGGTGGCGGGCGGTGCATCGGTGTTGCGGGTCCACGACGTCGCCGCAACGCGGCAGGTGGTGCGTGTGGTCGAGGCGGTGAGAGACGCTACAATGTTGCGCCCTTAGGGGGGAACGCCTTTGCTGCGCACCATCATCGAGGCAACCCATCTGGACCAGTTTGGCTGGCTGGATCTGCTGGATATCCTCCTGCTCGCGGTGATCATCTATTACCTGCTGCTCCTGATCCGGGGGACCCGCGCAGTGCAGATGCTGGTGGGCGTGCTGATCATGGCAGCCGCTTTCTGGGCCTCGGGACTCGGATCGGCTTCGCATCTGCGAACCGTGCACCGTGTACTGGGATCCTTCCTGTTCTATGTTCCTTTCGCCATCATCGTAATCTTTCAAGACACGATCCGGCGGGCGCTGGCGGGACTGGCCCGAAATCCGTTCCGCCTGCTCCACCCACCGCTCTCCGACTCCATGATTCTTGAAATCGCGCGCTCGGCCGGTACCCTCGCGGAGCTCCGCCATGGCGCCCTCATCGTCCTGACCCGCGGGCAAGGATTACGGGAGCAGGTCGAGACCGGGACGCTGCTCGACGCCGTCCTTTCCTACGACCTTCTGGTGAGCCTTTTCGCGCCGCATACGCCGCTGCACGACGGCGCCGTGATTGTCTCGGACGGCCGGATCAAAGCCGCCGCCTGCTTTCTGCCGCTCTCCAGCGGTGAGGGATTGGAACGGGAGCTTGGCACCCGGCACCGCGCCGCCATGGGAATCACCGAAGAAACCGACGCGCTCGCCATCGTGGTTTCCGAGGAAACCGGCACCATTTCCATGTGTGACGATTCGCACATGCTGCGCGGGCTGGAGACCGCTTCGCTGGCCAACATTCTGAGGGAACGGCTGTCGCCCGGCCGTGCCGGAAAGACTCTCACGGCGGCGCAAGCCCCGAGGGCGGCCAGTCCCAGCGACGGGGGAGCTGCCGGTGCTGCCTAGGCTTCGTCGAAACCTTCCACTCAAGATCTTCGCTCTCCTCCTGGCCCTATTCGTCTGGATTCTCATCACGGGAGAGAGCCAGAAGGTCAAAGACCTCACCGTTCCCCTCCAATTCACCGGGATCCCTGCGGGGATGGTGCTGGCGGGCGAAGTTCCGGATCGAGTCTCCCTGCGCATTCAGGCGCCGGAGCCGATCTTGCAGCGGATCACCGAAGATCAGGTGGATGCCCACCTGGACCTGTCGCAAATGCCCTCCGGTGATCAGGTCGTAGCCCTGACTCCGGATCGGTTTCGCGTCGGCGGCGCCAAGGTGATCCGGGTAGAGCCGCGGGTCCTCCCGATCCGCATCGTCCCTCAGGCGGAAAAGGAAGTCCCCGTGGTCCCGCGGCTCGAAGGGAAGCCGCCGGAAGGTTACGAAGTGGTAGACTACCGGGTCGATCCTGCAGCCGTCACCATCGTGGGCCCGGAGGACGCCGTGAGAGGCGTGCGCCGCGCCACCACCGGGAGCATTTCAGTGGGGGGGCTCACAGCTTCCAGGGAGTTCCGGGTTCACCCGATCCCGGACGACGAGGCGGGTGGCACCGTTCGGATGCGGGATCTCGACGAGACCGTCACGGTCCGCATCGGAGTCCGTGAAAGGCTCCAGGAAAGGACTCTCAAGGATGTTCCGGTGCACGCCCGAGGGGGGACCTACGAAGCGCGGGTTCACCCCCTTCTCATCGACGTGAGGGTAAGCGGTCCGGCCTCCCTGGTCGGGGCGCTCGATCGGGGAAATCTGCTGGTGGAAGTGGAGCTGGGCGGTTTGCCTCCGAGAGATCGGGAGTACCGTTTGCCGCCCCGTGTGAGCCTGGTGGGAATACCCCGGGAGCGCGAATTGGAAGTGTCGCCAGCAGCGCGCACCGTCTCGGTCCGCATCGAGCCGCGTGCCCAGGAGAAGCCGTGAGACATCTGTTCGGGACCGATGGTATCCGAGGCGTCGCGGGAGAGTATCCGCTCGATCCTCCCACCGTGGAGCGCATCGGGCTCGCCCTCGCCTGGACGCTGCGTGAAGAGGAAAAAGCCGAGATGCCCCGCATCTTGGTTGGCCGTGACACCCGGGAATCGGGGACGCCCCTGGAGGCGGCCCTGGCCCGCGGCATTGCCAGGGGAGGCGGGGCGGTCAGCCTGTTGGGAGTCGTGACGACGCCCGCGGTCGCCTACCTGACTCGATCCTGCGGCTTCGACGCCGGGGTGGTCCTCTCCGCATCGCACAATCCCTATCGAGACAATGGCATCAAGGTTTTCTCCCGTCGCGGGACCAAGCTTCCCGACTCGGAGGAGCTGGGAATCGAGCGTCGCATCCTGGGATCCGAATTCGATCCTGCCGCCCGCGAAGCCCCCGGCCCCGTGCCCGCTGAAGATCTCCTTGAGCGGTATCTGGGTGCTCTGGCCGGTGCCGTGGGAGAAGGCAAGCCTTTCCAGGGGATTCGCGTGGCGCTGGATTGCGCTCATGGCGCCGCCTGGCGCATCGCCCCTGAGGTTTTCGCGCGGCTGGGGGCCGAAACTTCCCTTTTGGGCGATGCTCCCGACGGCAGGAACATCAACAGCGGCTGCGGCTCCATGCATCCGGAGGCGCTGTCCCAAAGAGTCCTTTCGGAAGGCGCGGATATCGGGTTCGCCTTTGACGGCGACGGAGATCGCGTCGTCGTGGTGGATCGGGCCGGAAAGATCCTGGATGGCGATTTCATTCTGTACTTGACCGCCGAGGACTTGCACGAGCGCGGGGCTCTGGAGAGTGGCGGAGTGGTCGCCACCGTGATGAGCAACCTCTGGCTGGAGAAGGCCCTGGCATCGCGCGGCATCCGCATGATCCGCGCCGCGGTGGGCGACAAATACGTTCTGGAGGAAATGGTGCGCGGCGGCTACATCCTGGGCGGGGAGCAGTCCGGTCACATTATCTTTCTCCGGGAAGCCACCACAGGAGACGGAGTTCTGACGGCGTTGAAATTCCTCGATCTCCTGCGCCGGCGCAGGATCGATCTGGCGGCATGGGCCGCCACCATCAACCGTTGTCCCCAGGTGTTGATCAACGTGCGCGTGGGATCGAAGCCGCCGCTGGACAGCCTGACGGAGATCCGGGAGGCGGTTGCCCGAGTGGAGCGAGATTTGCGCGGCAGCGGCCGCGTCCTGCTTCGTTACTCGGGCACCGAGCCTGTGCTGCGGGTGATGGTCGAGGGTGAGGACGAGGCCCGGATCACGCGCTCAGCGGACGAGCTGAAGGATGTGGTCGTGGCGCATCTGGGAAAATCGGGGGCTTGAGCCCCCAAACAGGAAGGGAGAGGGCTCCATGAGACTGGGCGTCAATGTGGATCACATCGCCACGCTGCGGGAGGCCCGGCGGACGGACGAGCCGGATCCCGTGGTGGCCGCAGCCCTGGCGGAGCTGGCCGGGGCCGATCAGATTACCTGCCATCTCCGTTCGGATCGTCGCCACGTCAAGGAGCGGGACCTGGAGATCCTCCGTCGCACCGTGCGCACGCGCCTGAACGTGGAAATGGCCGCCACGGAGGAGATGGTCAAGCTGGCCGCCGCCATCAAGCCGGCGTGCGTCACCCTGGTTCCGGAGCGTCGCGAGGAGATCACGACGGAAGGAGGCTTGGACGTCATCCTCAATCTGAACCACCTGAAGCGAATCGTGGCCTCCCTGAGGGAAAGCCATCTAGTGGTCAGCGTTTTCGTGGACGCCGATTTCGATCAGCTGAAGGCCGTCTCGAAAATCGACGCCACGCTGATCGAGATCAACACCGGCAAGTATGCCGACGCCCGGACCGAGGAGCTGCGATCCCTCGAGCTGACCAAGGTGGAGAACGCCGCCCGGGCGGGGCGAAAGCTGGGGCTCCTGGTGGCTGCAGGCCACGGGCTTACCTACCAAAACGTCACTCCTATCGCCGCCATTTCCGAGATCGAGGAGCTCAATATCGGCCACTCCATCGTGGCCCGCGCCGCCCTGGTGGGCATGGATCGGGCCGTCCGGGAGATGAAGGCGCTCCTCAGGCAGCCGGGAGCCGCAAGCCGGAGCTGAGCCCGGCTCACGACCGCTCGGGCCCGCAACCACCCTTGCTCCCCATGGGAGCGCCTCCTCGGCCTCGGGAGCGGCGCTGCGGCATCTTTGAATTCGCAGAGGCGATCCAGGATAATTCCTCTGAGGATTCAATCTCTCCATGCGGAAATCTCTCCTCCATCGGAAGATCACGCTGGTTCTCCTGCTGGCGCTGGCGACTCCTGCGCCGCCGCTGTTCGCGGTCAAAGCCCTGGAGGCCCGCAACATTGCCTTCAAGCTCCAGTCGGAGGCAATGAAGCTGTACAAGGACGGCAGCTATAAGAAAGCCGTGGAGCTGCTCCGCCAGGTCACCAACCTTTCCCTCAACTCGTTCCTCGCTTACTTCTATCTTGGATTGTCCCTGTCGGCGGACCGGCAGTACTCCGAGGCTCTCGAGCCGCTGAAGATCGCCCTCGAGCTCGAGCCGGGACACATCCAGGCCCACATCGCGCTTGGGGATGTCTATCTCAAGCTGGGAGATGCCTCGGAGGCCCGGGCCGAGTACCTGCGGGCTCTTTCGGTCCAGGACAGCTACGCCCCTGCCCACGACGGCCTGGGCCGGGTCTACGAAGCGCAGGGGGACGACGATCGGGCCATTCAGGAATACCAGAAGGCGCTGCAAATCAACGTGGCCTATCCCGACGCCTACGCCAATCTGGGTGAGCTGTATCTCCGCCGCGGCCGCCTGGACGATGCCATTGAGCTCTTTCTTAAGGCCATTCAGGTCAAGCCCGATTTTGCCCTCGGCTACAGCCGGCTCGGCATCGCCTACAGCCGGGAAGGCATGGTCAACCAGGCGATCGCGGCGATCAGCCGCGGCAAGGAGATTGCCCCCCAGGATCCTCTTCCCTACCTGTCGCTGGGGCAGATCTTCCTGGATGCAGGAGACCTGGACCGGGCCGAATCGGAAATCGAAGCTGCCCTGGCGCGGGATACCACGGAGTCCGAAGGGTGGCTGCTGAAAGCCCGTCTCCAGATGGCCCGCCAGGACTTGAACGGCGCCCTGAAAGCGCTGGCGGACGGCCTCGCTTCAGAGATTCGCGATCCGGCGGGTCGTCGCACTCTGGAGAAGGCCCAGGAAGCTTATCAGGCCACCGCGACCCGGATCGCCTCGCTCACCTCCGCCATCACCGCGACCCCGGACAAGCCGGAGCCGTATCTGGAGCTGGCAGCGCTGCTCTCCGATGCGGGCGCATTGGAGAAGTCGGTGGAGCCGGCGCGCCGGGCCGCAGAGCTGTCCCCGGACCCGTCCACCCGGCTGCAACTCGCCTACTACCTGCTCAGGGCGCAACAGAGCGACGAGGCTGCGGTGATCCTCAAAGATCTTGCCGCGTCCGGATCGGCCCCGGCGCTGCTGAATCTGGGTGTGGCGCAGGCCTCCCTGGGGCAGGACGAAGCCGCTGCCGCCTCCTACC
>Ga0075423_10000283_pt1 | contig 38931 bp, 57 predicted proteins | sample SoiMethybrSBSTD2_FD_80114 | JGI IMG/M metagenome (GOLD analysis project Ga0075423, IMG submission 80114) | Bulk soil microbial communities from a Populus tree surrounding site in Tennessee, USA - Soil MetaG P. TD hybrid SBSTD2 | ecosystem: Environmental > Terrestrial > Soil > Tree plantation...
CGCCAGGCCGCGGAGGCCGCCCGCCAGCAAGCGCAGAAAGACGCGTTCAATCCAACGCTCGATCGTGCTGCGCAAGGATGGGAGGAGGCGTTCCGGCGTGCACAGAATGGGTACCAGGCCGGCCAGATTGCCGAGGATCCGGCGCAAGCGCAGTTGCGCGCGGTGGCCATGGGCCAGGCGCCCTCCGTGGCGCAGGGACAGTTTCAGGCGAACCGAAATCAGTTGCAGCAACAGGCGCTCGGAATCGCCGCCGGCGCGCACGGGGCCGAGCGAGCCGGACTCCGGATGCATGCACTGAATCAATACGGCATGCAGGGCGCGCAGCTGGCCGGACAGGCCGCCGCGCTTGAGGCGGAGGAGCGTCAGCGTGCCGCCGGAGTCTCGTCGCAGCTAGGTCTACAGCGGGCCATGGCTCAGGAGGAGGCGAATCGCGGGGCATTCGGCGCCACGACCGCCGCGCAGCTGGGGGCGCTGAACACGGCGCAGGGATTCGGAGGCCTCGGTCTGCAGGGAGCACAGGGGCAGGTCCAGGCGGATCAGTTTCAGCAGCAACTCGAGATGGAGCGTAAGCGCCAGCAGCAGGCCCGCCTAGCACAGTGGCTTTCGTTTATCTCAGGCGGCGGCCAGGTACTGGCGACGGCCCTGGGTGGTCCGGCTGCCGGCGCGGCCGTTAGCGCTGCGACCGGCGGTCTCAGCGGCGGCGGTCAGCGTGACGCCGATGGCAATTATCTAGGAGAGTAATCGGTGGCAATCCCTCAACCTTATACGCCGGCGGTAAGCGACGCAAACAGGGAGGCCGGCGCCAACATCTGGGACGCGGTCAAGGGCGGCTACACGTGGCTACGCGACGCCGATCAGAACCTGGCGCGCGCCATCAACAGCCACATGCCCGTGGACGTCGTGTTTCCTGCGCCTCCTCCTGGGCAAGGTTCGTGGCTCCCGGCCGAGACTCCGCCCGCGGCGCCGGCGCCTCCTCCCATAGCCGCGGAGCCCGTCCCGGCGGGGCCCCCTCCTCACTCCGATCTGGCGGCCTTGTCCGGCGGCGGCGCGCCGCCCGTATCCGAGCTGGTCAACTCGGTCGGACAGGACATACGCGTCTCTCGGCCGGTGCAGACCGCCGGAGAGAAGCGCGCCGCTGCCGCGCTGGATCAGGCCTACGCCGCGCAGGAGGCTCAGGCAAAAGACGTTACCGCGCTAAAGACCGAGAAGGCGGCCGACCTCCAGACGCAGATCGCGAACGAGAATCAGCAACTTGACGTGAACCTGAAGGCAGCAAACGAGCGTCGGGCGAAGGAAGACGCCGCGGTCTCCGCGGCGGACGCCTATCTGAAGTCTCAGCGCGACGCCTACGCGAAGGACGGGATTAGGTCGTTCTACGCGAATACGCCGAAGGGAACCGCGTCCCTAGTAGCCTCCGCGCTGTTTACCGGTCTCGGATCGTGGGCACAGGCGCTGGGCGGTGGACCCAACACGGCATGGAGTGTTCTGCAGAACGCGCTTGCGCACTGGGAAAATAGCGAGCGGTCTCGCCTGGAGCAGAGGCGCGAACTTGTTGGTATGGCGGAGCGCGATTACGGACGCTCCGTGGAGCAGCGGGCGCATGCGGAGATCGAGCTTAAAAACCAGCGCTTGGCGCTGTTGGAGAATTTCGAGCGGCAGCGCCTGGCCAACGCCGCGAAGTTCGGCGTGAGGGAGGAGCAGCTCGCCGGCGACGCTACGCTGAACCAGATTCGCCAGGACAAGGCGAAGACTCAACTCCAAATTCAGCAAGGCCTGCGCGCGACGGTCGAGACGAGCAATGCCACTCAGCAGGCCATCAGGCTCGCGACGGCGAAGGCTGCGGGGAACGTCGACAAGCCGACCGGCGACGAGAAGAAAGCGAATGCTGCGCTCATGAAGGCAATTCCGGAAGTGCAGCGCCTGCGCAATATGCCCGCGTACTCCCGCTCTGATCAGAAGGCGATCGAGGCGTGGCGCATGCGCCTAGAGCGCGAGCATCCCACGTCGTGGGAGGAATTCAAGAACCTGACAAACTCCCTTCAGGGAGATACCCTGCAGAGCCTGAGCGCCGAGGGAAAGCGCCGTTTCATGGCGGAGATGGCATTCGGCAATGCCCTGTTACGACCGGAGACGGGCGCCGTGATTGGTAAGCAGGAATTCATGGAGCGCATCGTGCCGATGCAGATCTTTCAGTCTGATACGCCGGACGATGCTCGCGCGAAGGCAGACCGTCGGCGCGTAAACCTAGAGTCTATCGCCGCCCTTTCGAATCGTCCGGACTACTGGAATCAACAAATCAACGGCGTCCCGGCGCAGGCGCGTCGCCCGTCGCCCCAGGAGTCTGCGGCGCTGTTGAAGTTCATCCGGGAGAATGAGGGCAGCAAGGATCCCGCGATTCAGACGAAAATTCAGGCCGCGCGAGGCGTGATCGGTGGCCGATAGCGTCGACGCAATCCTCGCGCGCTACGCTCCAGCGGCGACGCCCAGTGCCGCCCCGGTGTCCGATGTAGACTCGATCTTGACTCGCTACGGACAGGCGGATCCTGCGCCGGCGGCCGCTCCGCTCGGGCTCGGCGCGGCCGAACTGGCCGGTGGAGGACAGGCCGCGACGCCAGATGTCGGGCTCCTGGAGTCCGTCGGGCGAGGCGTTGCGCAGGGCCTGACGTTCAATTTCGCTGATGAAATCGAGGCCGGTCTACGGTCGCTGAATCCCGGCGCCAAGTACAGCGAGCAGATTGAAGCGGTCCGTGGCAAGTACCGCGCCGCCTCCGACGCCCACCCGATCGGATCGGGACTCGGCGAAGTCATCGGCGGTGTCCTGGGTTCCGGCCTGACCGGCGGCGCGACCGGGGCGCTGGGACTCGCCGGCAAGGGTGCCGCCGGCGTGGCGAAGATCGCCGCCACGGAGGGGGCGCTGTCTGGACTGGGAGCTTCCGAGGCGAAGGATGCTGTCGGACTGGCCAGGGACGCGGCATCGTCGGGCGCCGCCGGCGGAGTCATCGGTTACGGCCTTGGCCGAGTCATCGGTAAGTACCTCGGTGAGGCGCCCGAACGCCACACGATGAACGTCGTCAAGGACCTGACCGAGGGGGCCACGCCGACGGAGGCGAAGCGGTTCGCGCGCGGCGCCGGTGACTTGGTCACGGACGTCCTGGAAAAGGACAAGGTCTTCATGCGCGCCGCCACCAACCACGGCGCGAAGGATGCGGCCGAGGTCGCGCAGCAACGCCTGAGCCGCCTCTCCGATGAGGTGTCGCCGATCTATCGGGACATCGATAAGGCTACCGGGGGAGTCCCGCTCGCCAAACTGAAGGCACATTTCGATGAGATCGTCACGGGCCTCGCGAAGCAGCCGGGCAATGAAGGCGCTACTGGCGTACTGGAGGAGGTCCGGGATAACGCTCTGAAGGCCTGGGCCGGCAAGGACCAAGTGCCGACCCAGGACGTCCGTCGATGGGTGACGAAGTTGCTGAAGCTTCAGTCCAAGCAACTGGGCTCCCTGAACGAGACCGCCGCGTACGAACTGAAGACCGTGGCCCACGATGCTGCCTCGGAGTTTCTGCGTAACCACTTGGACGATCTGCGCGCTTCGCATCCGAGCCTCGCGCCGTCACTGGACAAGCTGGCGGAGGCGAACAAGCGGATCCGCGCCTATGCTCAAGCGGAGTCGCTCATGGAGCACGCCGCGGACCGCGCGCAGTGGAAGCGAGCCAGCCTGCTGGACACCCTTCGCAACTACGGCGTTCCCGGCATCGGCGCCATCGTCGGCTCCGGTGGTCATGCGCTAGGCGGGGCGCTGGGTGCGGCTACCGGCAAGGCCCTGGTTGTTGGTGGCCGCGCGGTTAACAAGGCCACGACGCGCGCGGCGGCGGCGCTCGTACGTGCCGCGCGATCAGGCGACGTGACCGCGCAAATGGTTCAGGACGCGATCAACGCGGGAGTTCCGTCGGCGACTGTGCAGGGGGTCCTGGGGACGTGGCGGAACCGTCCGGACGCGCTCCGGAGCAGCGAGAAGTCAGGATCATGATCGCGATGCCTGCCAAGATCCACCACACTGCGCCCTTTGATTGCTCGTCGGACTGAGCGTACTTATGCAGTTTCCACAGTCCCCAAACGCTGACGGCGATCAGGCCGCCGGCGATCCCTCCCAGGATGCCCATGCGGTACAGTATGCGCGGACGCCGGCGGATCCGCACGCGCTCGCCGCCGAGGCGCTGTGTCTGGTGACTGGCCTGTTCCCTGACTCACTGACTCCCGGCGACGGGGCGGATGCGCGGGGCCTGCCACGCGCCTGGTATGAGTCCGTGTGTGCGACGTGCCGCGCGCGGCGTCCGGAGCGGTTCCGGATGTTCCGTCAGCCAGACGCGGAGAAGACCTGGCACCGGCTCCAGGCGCCGCTGGATCAGAATCTGACGCAAGCGCTGGACGATCCGGGGTTGATTACCGCCTACCTGACGCAGCTCGAGGCGTGCCGCCGGTACGTCCTTCAGCTTTGGCCAGCGCTCACGATCGAGACATGGAGTGGCCCGGAGTACGTCCAGCCGTCCTTAAGCGGACTGGGTGAGGCGTACAGCGTCCTGGCTCTATTTGGCGCACGCGATCGCCTGATTCATGAACTCGCCGCCGGGACGCTCACGTCCGCGCAGGCTGAGGCATTCAAGGCACTGTGTCCGGGCTTGTACGACATGGTTCGACAGTTTCTCGATTACGAGCGCGGCCGGATGCGGCGGCGACAGGATCGAATCTCGTCGTGGGCCGAGGGGGTGCTGCGCGTCCTGCTCGGCATGGGGCCCGACGCGCGCGAGATGACGTCTCCCGCCGACGAGCCTTCGCCGGCGCAACCTGAGCCTCAGTTGCCATCGCTGGCCATCGACTTTGCATCATACGCTACCCGCGCGCAATCACGCGGGTAATTCCCGTCCCTAATTGGGGGAGAGTCGCAGCCGCGCGAACCGCGGCGGACCCGAAATCAGGGGCGAAATAAGTGGCCGGTAACGTCCTCAGCGCGTCGACGTCTTCGACGAACGTTTACAAATCCAAGGTAACCCAACTCGCCGGGAAGTCCCGCGATATTACCTGGGTCTACGTGATCACCGGGACCCTGACCGGGACACTGATCGTCGAGGGAAGCAACTCCGACGAAGACCTGATTCGGGCGGACGCGGCGGGCGGGACGAACACGACTGATCAAGCGGTATGGGTTCAGTACAAGCACCTCACTGCCGTCGACGGGACCGCCGCGCACACGATCGCGGTGTCTGGCGCGGTGACCGATTACATCGAGGTCGTTGACGCTCCTTTCAAGGGGATGCGCGTCAAGTACACCAACGCGACGAATACCGGCCAGATCGACGTCGACGCCTGCGCCAAGGCCGAGGGCCTGTAATGGCCGCCTCCAATCGCAAGGGCGGCGGCGGCGGCGCCGCGGTTGACGCGCACTACGTCACTACTCAGGCGGAGTCGGGACTGTCGAATGAATTCAATCTCGGTGGCCTGACCACCGGGATCCTGAAGCATACCGTTTCGGGGAGCGTCTCGACCCCCGCGACGGCGGTCGCGAACACCGACTACCTGCCCGCGACGATGACGGTTACCCCGACGATCGCGGGAACCAACGCCAAGCTGATTGTCAATCGTGTCGCCGGCGACGCGGCGGGCGGTCTCGATCTCCAGGACGACGGCACAACGTATTTCGCAGTGACGGCCGATGCCAGCGAACACGTTTCGCTCTTGTCCGCCTCAAATAAGAATCTGGAGCTTGGCTGCGGGTCGCTGCGGTTTCTCAAGCTCTTCCCCGCGTCCGAAATCGTCCGCGTCGCCCCGTCCGGCTCGCTTAGCAGCCGGGCGATGGACTTCACGTACACCAATGCCACGGGCGGACTGCCGGCCGGGATCATCATGGGTGGCTCGGGACTGAGCAGCGGTCAGGCCACGATCCACCTACCGGATATCTCTGGAACCGACGGGGTGCTCTGGCAACTGCTTGCCAGGGACAATACGGCGGGCAGCTGGAAAAACGTACTCAAGGTCACCAACCGTTCCGGTGTCCCGCAGACCGTTGTCGGTGAATCCACTGGCGAAATCGGCTTTTATGGCGTGACCACGACTTCGCGCCAAACGCTGGCCACTGGCGCCGGTGCAACGGTTGACAACGTGATTACCGCCCTACAGACGCTGGGCCTGGTCAAGCAAAGCTAACGGAGACCGATGCCAATCCAACTCACGACCGTGCAGACCCTCACAAACGGTACCCGGCTGGTACTGGACAAACGTCGCATGCTTGAAGATGAAAAAATCTTCACTTGCGTCGTTCAAATGCGCACCGCTACCGGCGGCACGCCCGCGGATGCCATTGTCTCCGACTTGGACCTTGAGGTGCGGGGGCCACAGGGAAGTACTACGGGCCAGGCCACCGTCGTGGCCCGCAACACCCTGGCGTCAGGTCAGAGGATCGGGGCGTTGCTGAAGTACAACCCGCAGATCGCCGTCAATCAAACCCAGTGGGATGCGTTGGTCACGGCATATAAGGCCAGCTTGTCACAACTCGAGGCCCTGCTCCTGAGTGCCGGATATATTCACTCGTCGCTGACCGGAACATGAATACCAAACAACTCTGGAGAGACAGGCAAACCGCGCTCCTTGTCGCAAGGGGGCGCCTCAGCCTCCAGCTTGCGAACCTTCGCAAGGAGCTCGCCGACGTCGATCGTCAGATCGAGGCGCTAGACCTGACTGTCAGCCTGCTCCCCGATGCGTCCGAGGGCGGCACGCCGGAGACCTGATGAGTGGGCACGTCAAGCATTGGGCAGGAACCGTCGCCGTCGGACTCGGGCTCTGGACTGTCCTCGCCGGCGCGGGAGTCCTCAGCGCGAACCATCGTAGGCTCGCTGAATCTGCTCGCAGCCATTGGCGCGGTCATGTGGCACGGCCGATCGCTGATCGAGTTAGCGAAGACCGATGCACGTCCGCTCCTGGGAGCCGGGATTATTCTGTTGGCGGCGGCGCTGGGCGCGACTCCGCGGGACGTGGTTGCGGCGATCCGCGCCTGGAAGCGCGATAAGTCATGAAGCGCTGGGCTCCGCTGGCCACGCTTCTGGTACTCGGCGGGTTCGCCCGCGCTGATGATGAGTGTCGTCAGGACACGTTCTACATGGTCGGTGAGATCACGTCGGACTCCGCCGGCTATCTCCTGGACTGGCTGAAGACCGCCAAGGAACCCCGGATCATTATCGACTCCCGCGGCGGTTCCATGGAACCCTCCGTCGCCCTCGCCGGCGCCATTGGCGCGCGCGGAGACGTGCGATGCCTGGTGCGCGGAATGGCCGCCAGCGGAGCGTTCGCAGCGCTGCAGGCATGCCGTTGGCGCGAGATGGAGCAGGGTGCCTGGTTGATGACCCACGAGCCCCGGGCATTCGTGCCGGGAGCAATGGATCGCGTGCGCGCGCGGCGCTTCTGGGAGGCCCTGGAGGCACTGAGCGCCGAATGGAACGCGCTTTGTCGCGGACGCCTGCGCATGACCGCGGCGGATTACGAGTCCAAGGTCATGGGTAAGGACTGGATCATCGGACCGGGCGAGGCGCTGCGAGTCGGCGCCATCGATCGTGTAGCACAGTAAGCCTGGGCGCTCGGTAGACCTAAAGACACATTGCGGGCCCCGGGGCCCGTCGTTCACGGTTTAATCAATGACGGCACTGCAGACTACGGCGGTCGCACTAGCCCGGACCTACGTCGGGATTCGCGAAGCCCACCCCAACAGCGGCCCGGAGATCGACAAGTGGCTAGCGCACGTCCGCTGCAACCCGGGCGATTCCTACTGCGCGGCCTTCGTCTCGTACGTGATTGACTCCGCCTACGGTGGGATCGTTGGGCCGCCGCTGTTGTTTCGCAAATCCGCGTCGGCACTACGCCTGCGTGATCGGAATCCGGAGCTGGAGGTCGATCCCGTGGAGGCGAAGTTTCTCTTACGCACCGGCGAGCCCTTGATCTTCATTATCCCCCATGGCGCCGGCCATGGACATGCGGGATTCGCCATCGGACTGCACGAGCGCCTTCTGACGATCGAGGCAAATACGATGGACGCCCCTTCGTCACGGGCCAAGGACCGCGACGGCCAGGGTGTTTACGAGCGCGACGATCGCCACTTCGGCGACGTCTCGGGCTTCCTGAGGATCGCATGAAGCGGCGCCTAATCATGGTCGGCGCGGCCCTGGCGACGCTCGGGCTCACGTTCGCGGCCGGTCGCTACTCGAGGCCAGCGCGCGTGGAAGAAAGGACGGTCACTTAGTGGCGCGAAAGGGTCGTGATTCAGGAACGGATCGTCAAGGTCCGCGACGAGCAGGCAAACGCGCGAAGGGTCGTTCGGGTCGTGCGCTTGCCCGACGGAACGATAACAAGCGAGTCGACGGAGGAGAGGAGCCGTTCTTCGTCCGCGTCTACGACGCAGGCGTCGGCCAGTTTGTCCACTTCACGCTCCACTGAGGCCAGTGAGCGCGTGGTCACGGCGCCCGCGCGGCGATGGGACGTCGGCATGATCGCTGGCCTCGATCTGAAGCTCAAGCGCCAGCCGTGGGCCGGCGTCTACCTGAGTCGCGATGTCCTGGGTCCGTTGCGAGTTGGAATCTTTGCCGGCTCAGGCGGAAACGTAGGAGTGACGTTGGGAGCTCGGTTTTGAGTCGCCGGGATCGGGAGGCGGGCCCGAAGCACCTGTACATACCGGATACCCAGGTCAAGCCCGACCTCCCCCAGGATCATATCGAATGGGCCGGCGCCTACGCGGGAATCAAGCGACCCGACGTGATCGTCATCGGAGGCGACTGGTACGATATGCCGTCGCTGTCGATCTATGACGCCGGGAAGCTCGCCAGCCATGGCCGACGGTACGCGGATGATGTCGCATCCGGAAGCGATGCCCTAAAGCGATTCGAGCGGGCTCTACGCAAATATGGAGGCCGCGGGTACAAGCCCCGGAAGATCGTTACCCTCGGCAATCATGAGGAACGGATCCTACGGGCCGTCGAGTCCGATCCGAAGATGGAGGGCAAGGTCTCTCTGTCTGACTTGGCATTCAGGGAGTACGGCTGGACGGTATACGATTTCCTTCAACCCGTCGAGATCCACGGGATCGTCTACGCTCATTACTTTCCGCTGGGTCCCAATGGACGCGTAGCCGCCTCGAAATTCGGAGCACCGTCGGCGAAGGCGCAGGTGCAGCGGATGATGCGATCGTGCACCGCAGGCCACCGCCAGGGCCTGGACGTGGCAATCCTGCATACCCCGACCGCTACCTATCGGGGCGTGATCGCCGGGTCCTACTACCGCCACGATGAGGGGTATCTAACTCCCATGGGAACCAATTACTGGCGCGGTCTGCTGATGTGTCACGACATCGACCCACGTACGGGTAACTACAACCTTATGGAGGTCGATATGCGATACATGGAGCGACGTTTCGGATGACTCGCGCCGATCTGGAGGCGTGGGCCCGTCGGCTGGAGGCGCGCGCGGAGGAGCTGGAACGCCTGGCCCAGGCGATCTATCTCCGGGCCCGGTCGATACCCGACGCCGTATCCACCGTCGACGGTCAGGCGATCACGGCACACGAGGGACGCGACGATTGAGTATGATGCCCGGCCGTGGACCAGATCGCGCGGCTAAACCGCGAACTTGAACGCATACGGGAAGAAGTCGCCGCCGAGCTGGAGCGGCATATTTTGGCATTGGCGAAGCTCCGCGTTAGGGAGGCACGTACTGAATTGGCGTTGCAGACAGCGTCCAAAGTGAGTACAGTACGTCCAATGGAGCCACAATCGCGAGGCGGCGCTATTGCCTCCGCCCGCTCAACGAATCTCACTGTATGGCGCAAGCACCTACAGAAACGCAGGATGTCGCTGCCGCAGTGGATCGCCGCGCAGGGAGCGGCGGGGCCCTCACTTGAGGCTGCGCGATCGTGGACTAAGCAGAGGGGCATGGGCGGGCGTGCGATCCCACGTCGCTGGGCGGATGCCCTGGCGAAGGAATTCGAGGCCCCGGAGTTGACCCGCGCGGAGTCGTGGCCTTGCGGGATTCGCGAATCCTGATTCGGCGTACTGACTTGCGGCTAGGAGTCCTTTTTCTCTGGCACGAACGTACTGATCTGGTACTCTAGACGTGTGGAGGGAATGGCGATGCAGACCGAGACGACGCAGCACGAGGCCCTGAATTTCCTGGTTTCCCGCGCGGCGATTACCTGCGCCGACCGTCGGCCTCTGGGTGACGACGCATACGGTAGCGATCCAATCCTTCCGCCGAGTAGCGACGCGTACGCCTCAGAATGGGACGTCGGCGAAATCACCCGAATCGACCTCGCGCCGGCGCCTGGCCCCTGTGAGCGCTGCGACGACAAGGGCACCGTCTACGTCGAGATGGAGGACGACGCGGCCTCCTATGCCTTCCCCTGCCCCGGATGCCAGGCCGAGGACGCCCGGGACGCCGGCCTTCCGGAGGCGAACCAGTGACCACCGCGGCGGAATTGGCGATGCGCGAACTCTTGCGTAACGGCGGATGCCTGCAGATCGCGGAGGTCGACTCGGTCCTACTTCTCAATGGCCTGCGGGACCTGACTAAGCAGGGCGAGGCTGAATTCGTTGCGTCCGTCGCTTCGTACATGTTACCGGTCCGCCGTCGCGGCCTGGAGGTAGTCAAGTGAAGAAGCCGATCACGTTGCGGCTGGCAATTGAGTCCATCGCATTCATGGGCCGGATGGAGTTTGTGGAACGCCTGGAAATGGCCCTGCTAGAGGCCGACGCGAAGCTGACGCCCGGCACCTACCGCGTAACAATCGAACGCATCGGACCGATCAGGAAGGGGGAGGCGAAATGAGCTGGTTTGTCGCGGTACAGAAAACGCATATGGACTCCGAAGATCTGCGTCGCTTCGCCATTGCGCCGGACTTCTTCAACGACGAGCCGACGGTCAGGGTCGCGCTGTGCCCCAGTTGCGTGAAACTGGCTACTCGATGTGTGTGTGAGATGGACGTCAACGTTGAGGAGGTTCGGTAATGGGCAAGTTCAGCAAAGCAACGAAGAAGCAGGCGCGGGCCAGGATTGCGCTTCAGGGTCCGGGCGGGTCCGGGAAGACGTGGACCGCCCTGGAACTGGCGGCAGGTCTCGGCGAGCGCATCGCCGTCGTTGACTCGGAACGCGGGAGTGCCAGCAAGTACTCCGACCGGTTTGCGTTCGATGTCCTGGAGCTGGATTCGTTCGGCCCAGAGAAGTACGTCGAGGCGATACGCGCCGCGGAGTCCGAGGGATACGACGTCCTGATCATCGACTCCCTAAGCCACGCATGGACCGGCAAGGACGGGATCCTTGAGCGCGTAGACCGCAAGGGCGGAATGGCCGGGTGGAAAGACGTGACCCCGCAGCACAACCGCCTCGTGGACGCGATCCTGAGTTCCAGATGTCACGTGATCTGCACCCTACGCGTGAAGACCGAATACGCCTATGAGACCAACGACCGCGGCAAGGTCGCGCCCCGCAAGGTGGGCTTGGCGCCAGTCCAGAAGGACGGCCTGGAGTACGAGTTTGACGTCGTTGCGGCACTCGACACCAACAATAACCTCAGCGTGGAGAAAACCCGATGCGCGACCCTGCAGGGCCGGACGTACAAGCACCAGAATCCGGAGATCGCCGCGATCCTGAAGGCGTGGCTAACGGACGGAGCGCCGGCGACGACTGGCGCCAGCGGTGGCCAGACGCTTACTGTCCTTGCGGATGCGCGACCCTCGGATGCGCAATCTGCCAAGGCCCCCTCGGCCCCTGTCCCGACATCCCATCCGGCGCTGGTGGCGGTCAAACAGGTATTCCCGGCCGCTGTTGAGAAAGATGCAGAGCGGGAGGCCGCGCTAGCCGAAGTTCGCCAGGTGATCGGTGAGCTCGGCTGGGAAGTGGCCCGCGCGCGGACCCTGATCCGGGAGTCGTTCCCCGGCAAATCGACGACGAAGGAACTGGATCGTGCAGAGTCGATCGCACTGAGGGACCTGCTCCGCGTGGAGCGCGCGAAGACCCAGGAGGCCGGAGCGTCGCAATGATCCGACCCTCCTCCCTCTCGATTGCGAAGTTCTGCGCGCTGGCGCCGGTACTCTCGGAGCGGTACCCAACTCGCAACGCCGGCACCGACCGGGGCAACGCCGTAGACGCTCAGGTAACGGCGTCACTGGTCTCTGGGGCGGAGCCAGCCGACGCGGACGCGCGAGCGTGCGTGGAGTGGTTCCGGGAGCAATTCCCGGCGCCGCGATATCGGATCGCGTGTCAGAAGCGCGTGACACTGCGAGACCCAGATACCGGGGCCATCATTACCGAGGGAACGGCGGACGTCCTGGTTCATGACACACAGGATCCGGTCGATTACGTCGTGGATCTCAAAAAGAGAGAGCAGTACGACGCCGGGAGACTGGCGGATCCTGACGAAAACCTTCAGCTCCATGCCTACGCCCTGGCTTCGACGGCGGAAGGTCGGTCCTATCAGACGTATCTGCTCTTGTTCGGCAGTGGCCGCGCGGAGCCTATCCCGTCCAAGATCTACACCGCCGAAACCTGGGCGCCGATCCTGACGCGAATTCAGGAGATCAACGAAAGGACCGGGGAACCACGCGGCGAATCCGGCGAACACTGCGGCCAGTGCTACCCACGGATCCATTGCCCGCAATGGGCCCTGCGCGCATACCGTGGCCTGGAGCGCAATGACGTCGCGTTCAACGACAATAACGGTGCCGATCTATTGTTGGAGGCGAAGGCAATGGAGGAGCGTGCGGCGCGGATCCGTGAACTCGCGAAGCACAAGGTGGACACCGACGGCAAGGGAATCCGAGTCGGCTCGCAGGAGTACCGCCGGATCATGATGTCCGGCCAGATGACCGTGGATACGGCCGCGCTCGAGCGTGACGGGCTATACGAGCGCTACGCGCGCGTGGGGCGAGGGTTTGCAAGCTATAAACTCTGCAGACCTAGGGGTAAGTGATGGACATGCAGGAGGTTGTACCCGAGGCCGTGGAGCATCGTTATGCAGGTCGGGTGGCTGATGGTCGTTTCGCCGGAGCGTAAGACCGGGCTGGCGTCCGTGCGGGGTGACGGTGTTGACGAGCGGCGAGCAAACGCCCGCCTCGTCGCCGCCGCGCCGGAGATGTACGATTGGTTACGGGAAATCGCCCTGTGGCACCGTGAAGGGTTGATCGCGTTACCCGGAAACGCATACCACGATCTGGATGTCCTGCTCGCCCGCATCGATGGCAATGGTGACAACGATGGGAGGTGAGCGTCGAACACGGTGACAGATTTCGGGTCCGCGGGAGGGCGTTCTGTACCTGCCCGCAGTAGGTTCGCGGCCTGCCGGACCCACTGATACGGGCCTGTCCATGGACGATAAGCTAAGTCAAATCCGGGCTCTTCTCGAAATGGACGCCGGGGGTGGCCCGACGTTCGCGGAGCTATGGCGCCGCTACTACCGGGAGGAGGCCCGCTACCTGCGCACAGCGCGGGACGTGGCCCACCGTGGCGCGATCCTACTCCGCGCGTGGGGCACGCGGATCGCCTCGTCGCTGACCTCCGCCGACGCCGAAGATTACCGAGACCGGCGCAAGGCCGCGATCACCCGACGCCACCGGGCCCCCATGCCAGCCACAATAAACCGCGAACTAGCCTGCGCCCGGCGATGTTTGCAGTGGGCACTGGAACAGCGGCCGCCACTCCTGCGCGTAAACCCGCTAGCCAGTGTGCGGATGGAGGCGGAGCGGAACGTCCGGCGGACGAAAATCCGTACCGAGGAGGAACTGGAGCGCCTTCTGGAACTGGCGGATCGAGCCATGCGCGCGCTTATACTGGCGCAGATTGACTGCGGTTTCCGTCGCATGGAGGTACTGACGCTCCAGTGGACCCAGCTTGCACTGGTCCGGTACCGCTCCAGGACGACTGACACACTCATGACGCGTCCCATGGCGGAGTTGTGGGACACGAAGAACGGCGAGCGGCGGCGCGTGGCCCTGTCCTGGCGCACGTTTGAGGCTATCCAGGATCTCCCGCGGATCGGACGGTACGTCTTCGTCGGACGGGAGCCCGGTAACCGACGCACCCGAGAGTCACCGGCGCGCCCGGGCACCCACCTTGCCCCATCCGCGACCTTGGCGAAGTTCAAGCGCCTCGTGGATAAGGCCGGTCTAGTCGGTGTCGACGGTGAGCCGATCACGTTTCACACGCTCCGCCATTCCTTTGCGTATCTGACGCGGGTGCGGGACCGTATTCCCGAGCGTCAAGTAATGAAGCAAGGCGGCTGGAAGACGCGTAGCGCATTCGACCGCTACGGCGTTGGCGACGAAGACGAGCTGTCCGAGATGTACGAGGTCGTTGACGCGAATATCGCGGCCGAGCTCGCGCGCCGGACGAAGCCCCCGAAACGCTAACTGTCCGTCGGTCCGTATGGGCAGACCAGATCTATCCTACGTTTTAGGAGGGTATTCTATATTACAGTTCCTACTAGTCGCTAAATCACGCACTGATTACCCTGCGAAAGTCAAGCGGATTTTTTGACCGGGCCTTGTGAAGCAGGGAACGCCCTGGCACTATCTCCAAGTGGCTCAGAGATTCCGGTAGGTTACGGAGTCCAGACGCACAACGCACGGAGGAGACAGGATGCCCACTTCAGTGGTAGTGAAGTCAGACAGTCGCCGGTGTAGCTCAGTGGTAGAGCAACGGTTTCGTAAGGCGAAGCCGTGTGAGGCGCTCCCACTTTCGACCGGGAACCCGAAGGCTGCGACCGGTACGAAGACAAGAATACCACGAGCCCAGTCGGCCGTGGGTGCGCTTCGTAGGACGCTGATCTCCGGCGGCATGACCGCCAAACGGGCTGATTACTACATCGGCCGCATCGACCTCTTACAGACCGACGTCGCGTCACGGTCCGCGCGCGCGAGAGCTCTCCGCCAGGTAGCACTTGAGGCCGCGCGCGAGATCGTGGGAGGTGTCCTGTGATACCGACCCACACCGCCCGTCGCATCGTCGCTTCGCTAGGATGCTACGTCCTGACCTCCGCCAGATGGCTCCTGCAGGCCGCCGCAGACACTGGCCAGCGCGTACGGATCCTGATCCACGTCGAAGCCGACGCCCCGGTCGATGATGGTCCCTCGGTCCTGTTCGCGGACTACGACGCGATCCAGGAGGAGGTCAATAAGCGTCGTCGTGACCGCGGAGGGCTCAACTAATGAACCTCGCGTGGCATTTTTTGCGAAAAGACGCAAACGGCGTACCGGTACTCCGTGACGGCGTGACGTCGGCGCCCGCGATCGGCGAATGGCTGGAGCACGCGGGCGAGGTAGAGATCTGCCGCTCCGGCCTCCACGCCTCATGGCGCGCGATCGACGCGCTCGGTTACTCGACATGGGAGAACGCCGTGGCGTGCCTGGTTGAGGTAGAGGACGTAGGTGCGGAACAGAACGACAAATTCGTATGCACGCGCAGGCGAATCGTCGCCATGTGCGACGCGGACGAGACTCTGCGCGTGTTCGCTCGTCAGTGCGCCCTGAACGTAGCGCATCTATGGTCGCCGCCACAGGTCGTTCTGGATTACCTGAACACCGGAGATGGGTCGCTGAGGTCCGCCGCCGAGGCCGCCGCCGAGGCCGCCGCCAGGTCCGCCGCCGAGGCCGCCGCCAGGTCCGCCGCCTGGGCCGCCGCCGGGGCCGCCGCCAGGGCCGCCGCCAGGTCCGCCGCCGAGGCCGCCGCCGGGGACGCCGCCAGGTCCGCCGCCTGGGCCGCCGCCGGGGACGCCGCCAGGGACAAACAAAACACGATGCTCGAGTCGATGCTGCTCGCGGAGATGGAGGTCGAACTGTGATCCCCGGAATCATCGGACGTGCGTGTGAGGCGCTGGATGTCAAGTCAGAGGCGTTCGCGGACCACACAGTCCGCGGGCAGGACGAAGTCGACGCACGGGCTTGCGCGGCCTGGGTCATGCGCTCCCTCGGCTGCAAGTGGCTGGAGATTGCCGTGGCGCTTGGCTACGACGAGAAGGGCGCTCGGCGCCTGGTGGCCCGCGTTCAGGGCTCCGCCCGCCTCACTGCACAGGCGAAGGAAATCCTCGCCGGAGCGCAGCCGCAGTGAAGTGGTTCAAAACGCTACGGTGGCCCACCGGCGAGGCGTACCTAAGAAGGTGGATGCTGACTCCAGAGGCCAACTCCGGGAGAAAATGTCCATGGCGTCTGTACCTACACAACATCGTCCGGCCCGATCACGGGCGGCACCCGCACGACCATCCAAGCTGGTTTGTCACAATCGTCCTGAGAGGCGGGTATGTCGAGGCCGTGTTCGACGATCGAGGTCGGTTCGTCCGGACCGAACGCCGGCGCCGCGGTCAGGTGATATATCGACCGGCGACGTACGTCCACCGTATCGTGTCGGTGGATCGCGGAACCTGGACGCTTTCGCTATGGGGGCGATACACGCGGCAGTGGGGATTCTACGTCGACGGGCAATTCATGCCCGAATACGCATACCCGCGCACGCCGGAGCAGATGGAATGAACGCCGCGCTATTGTCCTCGGAAAAAATGGACTGGGAGACGCCGGACAACGTCCTAGAGTTGGTGCGACAGATCGCCCCGATCGGACTCGATCCATGTACAACGCTGAAGAATCCGACCGGGGCAATGTCCACGTATATCCGTCACGGCCTGCAAGCGCCGTGGGATACGTGCCCGCTCGGTCTGGTTTACTGCAATCCTCCATACGGGCGCGAACTCCCGGCCTGGACTCGCAAAATGCGCGACTCGTCTGACGGAGACATCGAGCTCATCGGACTGGTCCCGGCACGTCCGGACACCCGTTGGTGGCACCAGAATATAACCACCGCCGACGCGATCTGTTTCTGGCGTGGGAGGCTAAAATTCAAGGGAGCCCCATCGGCGGCACCGTTTCCGTCGGCGCTCCCGTATTGGGGCCCCCGGCCTGAACGATTCCGGGAGGTGTTCGGCCCTCACGGCTGGATCGTATGACCGCCGCGTGCTTGGAGTGTGGGCGGACCGACGCCCGCGTGTACTTCCGGATGGACGACGGCCGGCGTTGCGGCGACTGCCACATTTCGGCGATGCCGGATGAGATCCGTGGCCCGAAGCCGCGCAAGTGCAACCACTGCCGCACCGTCGTAGACACGAAGACTGCCGTATTTATCAAAACGCGAGACGCCTACTACTGTACGAACGACTGTCTAAAGGAGGAGAGATGGAAAACGAGGGAACTGAGGAAATCACACTTGTCGAGCGTCCCGTCAACGGACTCACCCGCGCCAAACGACTCTGGATTGCAAACGAGCTGCGCAAGTGGTCCGAAAAGCAGCGCGCCTACGGTACCCTGCCTGCGTGGACGCCCGCTGAAATTGTCGAAGAAATCGCCCGAGACATTGAGGATAACCGTTGCCTTTGAGTACGCGCCTATACAGCGCGCATTGCTGGCGAACGGCCTTGACTACCTACACCCAGACCCCGAACCGATTGAAGAGGAGGGCGGATTATGGTCCGTGAGAGTACAGGGGCGATTTACCAGAGACCCGGCGGGGCGCCGGTCGATGAAACGGGAGGCGGGGCGATGGCGGATCCACAGGGAACGGAAACCGAAATCGGAGGAGCCAGAGACCCTGGACCCACTTGGAGGGTACTGAGCCCGATCCAGGTCCGTGGAGCAACCGTGTGGTCGGAGTATGTGACCACGGTACCGGCGGTCGGACACTGGCAGGAGGTTGCGCTGGTCCGCTGCTATGAAACACCCGCGGCCGAGGGTCGGAGCTGGCTGGAGGCGATACCGACATGAGGATCGCCTACGCTGATCCTCCTTATCCCGGATGCGCCGGATTGTATCCGGAAAAAACCGAAGTGGACCACGCCGAACTCATTGCACGCATGGAACGCGACTATGACGGCTGGCCCCTACACACCCATGTGCCGGCGCTCAGGGACCTCCTGCCCATAGTACCAAAACAGGCGCGGGTTATGGCTTGGGTTAAGCCATTCGCCGCATTCAAGCGAAACATACCCGTCGCATACGCCTGGGAGCCGGTAATTGTGAAGCCTGTGCGCAAGCCCGTCGTAACCGGTCGCGCCGTCATGCGCGACTGGATAGCATGCTCCAGTACCCTAAAGAAAGGACTCGTGGGGGCGAAGCCGATGGATGTGTGCTTGTGGGCGTTTGAGGTCCTCGGCGCAAATCCTGAGGACGAACTTGATGATATGTTTCCTGGCACCGGCGCAGTGACCGCAGCGTGGATCGCCTGGAAACAGTCGATCGTCGGCGGACGATGCAACTGAGGCCCTACCAGGCCCGCGCCGTCGCCGCGGTTCGCGCGGCGCTGCCCGATCATCGCTCCGTGCTCCTGGTCTCTCCGACCGGGAGCGGAAAAACGACGATGGGGGCGGCGCTGGCACAGGCCGCGGCGCTGGACGGGGAGACGCCACTATGGGTGGCCCACCGAACCGAGCTCATTGACCAGGCCGCGGCCGCCCTGGGCGCCGCCGTCGGCCCCGGTGTCGCGCGGGTCGCGTCGATCCAGACGCTCCACGCCCGGGGCGAGCGGCCACCGGCGGACCTGCTGATACTGGACGAGGCCCACCACTGCGCGGCGGAGACGTTCCGGGGCCTCACCGCCGCGTACCCGAACGCGCGGATCCTCGGTCTCACCGCCACCCCGGCCCGAGGCGACGGGCGAGCGCTCGACACGTTCGAACACATGATCGTCGCCGCGAGGCCGCGGGAGCTGGAGACCGCTGGCTATCTAGTCCCGATGGAGATCGTGCGGCCGGCGAAGCCGCTGAAGCCGGGACAGATCGCGCAACGTCCGGTGGATGCCTGGCGCCAGCACGCGATGGGGCGCTCGACGATCGTGTTCTGCGCGTCGGTTGAGCACGCGGAACGTGAGGCGGCGTCGTTCAGCGCGGAGGCGCACGCCTTTGGTGCCGCAGTAATTGAGGCATCGACGCCGCCAAAAGAGAGAAGAGATCTACTCGATGACTACCGCATCGATTACGCGCCGCGGGTACTCTGTAACGTCGCCGTGCTTACCGAGGGAACGGATCTTCCCAATACCAGCTGCATCATCCTGACGCGCGGTTGCGGACACGCGGGGCTGTACATGCAAATGACCGGCAGGGGAAGCAGGCCTCATCCGGGGAAAACAGACTGCATCATCATCGACCTGCGCGGCGTAAGCCACGTCCATGGCCATCCCTACGACGATCGGGAGTACAGCCTCGAAGGCATCGGCATCCGTCGGCCATCGGCGCCGGCGAATCAGTCTTACTGCCGCGTCTGCGGCGCGCCGATCGAGGCCGGCGCTGGGTGCGACGAATGCGGGATTGAGGCCGCCTCCGCGAAGCCGATCACGGTTACGAATACGCCGCTGGTCAAGTACGCGGCGGCGCGACGCCAGGGCGCGGACCGGCGCGCGGCGAACCTCCGGCGCTGGAAACTGGAGGCCGCGACGGCCGGACACAGGATCGGCCGCGCGTACGTCCGGTACCAGGCCGTATACGGGGAACGCGTGCCCCCGGACGTGGAGCGGCTCTCTCGTGAGTGAGACCGAGATCATGAGCGATATCCGCAAGGCACTCAACGCCACCGGGCACGTGCGGGTCGTTCGAAACGCCGTTGGCTTCGACTCGGATCACAAGTGCCGGTATGGACTCGGCGTTGGCTCGCCGGACCTAATCGGAACCCTGCGCGGTGGACGGTGCTTCGCGGTCGAAGTGAAGACGCCGCGCGGGCGACTCTCTCCGGAACAGGCCGCGTGGTGGCATGCGGCCTCCGCGTGGGGCGTCGCCGGTGGCGTTGCGCGGTCTGTGCCCGAAGCGCTGGCCCTGCTAGACGCGGCACTGACACAGGACCCGGGCGTTTCGTAGCGAAAGGTTTACATCGTCCGCTTCGGGGCCGGCGAGTACACCTGATTGAATGCCTGATTTTCCCTCAAACGACACACCCGTAACCGCCGCTGCGGAGATGTACGCGGCGCTGGGCATGAAAACCCTCGCAATCTTCGGCCTGTCCAACGATGGTGCTTGCCAGTGCGGCAACGGCGAGGGTTGCGCGCCGGGTAAGCACCCGGTATGGACCGCGTGGCAACGCAAGGCCAGTGTAGACCTGGCGGCGACGCGCGCCCTATTCCGCGGGCACACCGGAAATATTGCCGTCTACTGTGACAACCGCCTGGCCCTGATCGACCTCGATGGCCCAGCGGGGCGGGAGAGCGTCGTTCAACTCGGAGAACTCACGCCGACCCTGACCGCGGAAACCGGATCGGGAGGCGTGCACATGATCTACCGCCTTCAGGCGTGGCAAGATCCGTCGAAAATCTCGGACCGACGCGTACTGCCAGGCCTGGATGTCAAGGTACGCGGGTACTTCGTCGCGGCGCCGTCGTTGCACGTCAGCGGCCGACGGTACCGATGGACGACGGCGATAGAGCCCGCGCCGCTTCCCGATCACGTCTACGCGCAGATTCGCAAACCGGAACCAACCCCGCGCATTGTGACCCCGGCTATCGGCGGATCCGCTACCATGCGACGCCTGCGCGCCTACGTCGCAGCGATGCCTGCGGCGGTTAGCGGTCAGGGCGGACACGCGGCGACGTTCGCGGTAGCAAGGCGCGTGGCGTGCCTGCCATGGGCGGAGGGTATGGAGTTGCTGGAGGAATACAACGACCGCTGTAAGCCCGCATGGACCCGGGCGGAACTGGAGCACAAATTGCGATCAGCACAAGAGCAAGGCGAATTCATCGGTATCGTAGACCGCCCGAGGGTCGAGCCGATCCGTCCTGGCGTCGAAGTCCCGGATCAATCGTGGATGGCGGCACTTAAGTACGTCACGCGGAAGGACGGCGGCGCGCAGTTGGCCCGCGGCGGCCACAATCAAGTAGCGTTACTGGAGCACGATCCCGTGTGGGCCGGACGTATCCGCCTGGACGAATTCGCCGGACGCATTGAGATCAACTCACCGCCATGGATTCAATACGACGTCGCCGCCGCCGGTTGGCACGCGTGGACCGACACCGACGCGAAACTTCTGCAGCAATGGTACCAATGGGCCCACGAACTCGACGTCAGCGTTGCCGCGTGCCATGAGGCAATAGCCGTTGTAGGTCGCAAGCACGCCTACCACCCCGTTCGCCAGTGGCTAGCGGCGGTGGCCTGGGACGGGCAGCAACGCCTATCCGGGTGGCTGGCGCGGTACCTGGGCGCCGACGACAGCGAATACACTCGCTCCGTGGGGGCCTGGTGGCTAATCAGCGCCGTGGCCCGGGTCCATGACCCGGGATGCAAGGCGGACCACATGCTGATTCTCGAGGGACCGCAGGGCATCGGCAAGTCCACCGCCCTTCGCATCCTGGCGGGCGATGCGTGGTTCAACGACACGCCGCTTGACCTGACCTCAAAGGACGCCTACCAGGCCCTGGCCGGTCGGTGGATCGTAGAGTTCGCGGAGCTCGCTAGCATGCGGCGCACTGAGGCTGAAAAGATCAAGGCGTTCTGTAGTTCACCGTCCGACCACTACCGCGCGTCGTATGAACGCGTCGCAAAGACCCACCCGAGGCAGTGCGTCTTCGCAGGTACGACGAACGCGTCGGAGTACCTACAGGACGCCACGGGCAACCGTAGGTTCTGGCCCGTCGAGACGCGTCGTTTGGACCTGGAGGCCCTGCGTCGAGACCGTAACCAACTCTGGGCGGAAGCGTTAGACGCGTACCGTAGTGGGGCGAAATGGTACCCTGACCATTCGGTAAGTGTGGCGCTTTTGGCGTCAGAGCAAGAAAAACGGATGGTCTCGGATGACTGGGAGCCAAAAATAGCGGAGTGGGTCAAGGACCGGAACCGCGTAACTACAGGGGAAATCCTGACCGGGTGCTTGAATGTGCCGACGTCCCAGCTCGGTTCTCGGGGCGCGGGCGATCAGAAGCGCGTAGCCAACTGCCTGACACGACTCGGTTTTCAGCGCGTGCGTCAACAACGCAGCGGCCTCCGCGTAGTGGAATACGTCCGCGCGGAGGCATGACCTGCCAGCCGCCAGCCTGCCAGCCTCATTTTCAAAACCACGTGGGGATTTTTTTCTTCGTGTATCTGCTAGGGAGTTCGGAAAACGACGGTGGCAAGCTGGCAGCGTCCTCGAAAAGCGCGTCAAGCTCTGGAGACTGGTAGGTATTTAGCGCCGCCAGCCAGTTTCGGATAGGCTGGCGGCTTCGACGCTTCGCTCCTGCTACACAACGCCCCCGTCTCGGCCTTGAATCAGTACGCTTGCCGTCCCATATCAGTACATGGGACTGTATGCGCAGCCGAGGGAACAGGGAGCGCAGCTGAGCCTGAGCCCACCGTGGCTCGCGGACGATGAGAGCTGGATCCTACGCCGCCGCCTTGAATGGGCGCTATACGTGCCGCCGGCTCCGGCGCGCAAGCGGTCGCTGGACCTCGAGGTCGTGACCGCGGCGGAGTGGGAGGCGCTGCCGCGGCCCGAGCGGCCGCCGACGCTTGATCCGGGGGAGGCCGCAGTGCGCAATAGGAGCGCCTGCAAGGCCCGCAGAGACACGTTGATAGGCCAGGGCCTATGCCCGCACTGCAAGGGCCCTGTAGCGCCGGGGAAGAGCTATTGCGCGCCTCGCCTGGAGGAGATTCGAATCCACATCCGCTGGCTGCGCTGGAACCGCCGTCAACGCTGCGCCGAGTGTGGCCAGCGAGAGCGGGCGCCGCGGGGCTCCCGAAAGAGTAGGTTCTGCGCCGACTGTTTGGAGAGGCGCAGAGTGGGTAATCCGTTATCACAGTGGCCATTGCCAGCGCCGACCGATATTGCACAATGAAATTCAAACGAATTTCGAGAACGTCTGAGAAAGAGGGAGGAAGGCATTTGGGCAGCTTGAATCGCGTTCAGGTAATTGGCAATATCGGGCAGGATCTTGAGCTGAAGCACACGCCGAGTGGCAAGGCGGTCGTCAACTTTAGCGTCGCCTGCAATGAGAAGTTTAAGGACGTCGAGCGTACAGAATGGGTGCGTTGTACGGCCTGGGATAAGACTGCCGAGCTTGCCGCCAAGTACCTCGGCAAGGGCCGTCAGGTGTACGTCGAGGGACGGCTGCAGACCCGGGAATACGAGAAGGACGGCGTCAAGCGGACCGCGACCGAGGTCGTTGTATCGAACATCGTGTTTCTCGGTAAGGCCGACGGCGCGAAGGCTCCGGCCGGCGACGACGGTGAGGTCTGAGCGTGGCCATCGCCAGCGATTACGCAGATTGGGTTCGCTCGATCAACGATCGAGTCAGTGACGTGGTCCGCGGACCCGATCCGGGGGATGAGAGCGATACGGTCGTTCATGTGACCGGCGAGGGGAAGAAATACGACGCCGGCAAACCTCCCGTGTCGCTGATCCCGCGCGAGGCCATCGAAGCCATGGCGCGGGTCTTGGCCTTCGGCGCCCAGAAGTACGGGCGCTGGAATTGGCGCCAGGGTATGGCCTGGAGTCGCGTGATCGACGCGTGCCTGCGCCATCTCATCGCCTACGCGGATGGCGAGGATTGCGATCCCGAGACGGGGGAAAGTCACATGGCGCACGTCCTAGCCTGCGCCGCATTTCTCGTCACTTACAGGGCGCGCGGTATTGGCAGCGACGATCGGCACACCGGGACCGAGGTCACGGAATGATCGTCCTGACGATCCTTGGCGTGATCGGGTCGTTACTGTCCGTCGCGGCCGGCCTGGCGGCGTTGCATGCGGCACAGCGCCTGTGTCAGTCCGCGGAGGAGGCAGCCGCCATGGTCGCGGAGCTGGACGCCATGCTGGTTTCGTCGCTCGAGTCCTGGGACGAACCGACGCAGCCCGATCACCGAGTGAACTGAGACCATGCTCCCCGAACTCCTCCGCCGCTACGTCAGGCCCGACCCGGGCGGGTTCGTCTACGCGGCGGATCTTCTGCGGGTCGTGGTTGCCGCGGGGGCGGAGGAGGCCAGTGGCGCCGCGTTGGCACGAGTCGTCCGGTCTGAGTTCCGCGCGGAGCGGGTCGTGCTACCCGGCCGCTCGGATGAACTGGACAACGAACTGGGCTGGGAAGGTGTCGGCTGGACGACGCTCGGGGCCGAAGCCCTCGCGTGGGAGATGCGCCTCGAGGGCCACGGCCTGACCGTGGACGCCGGACGCGACTCCCGGCACGAGACCCTAACCGACCCGGCGATACTCGCCGGTATGGCGGTGACATCGGACCTGGCGGAGGCGTCGGAATACACGTCCCAGGCGGAGCGGCACCTTCACGAGCACCGCTGGCGGACGCCGCGGGACCGCCGGACGTGGGCTATGCACGTCGCCGGGGTCAAGCGGTCGGAGATCGCCCGGGCATCGGGACTACGCCCGCGCCAAGTGGATCGATTCCTGGACCGCCATCGCCGTCACTGCGGCTTGCTGCGGGTAAGCAAGAACGGGCGCCGCTACGGAGGCCCGCGCCACGAAACCGCCCGGGCTTACGAGGCAGCGGCGGAGTGGCCAACGGATACGGAGCGCCTGGTCTGGCGTCTGGTAGAGGTCGAGCGATGGAAGTTTCGCCCGGCTGCCGCCGAGCTCGGGGTCACGCCTACGTACGTGGAGCGGGTAATCCGCCGCCATCGGGGGAAGGCGTATGCTCAGTAAAAACCGACGTCGCCGAGATTCGTACGATCGAAACCATCTTCTTCGCTACACGGCGGGTCACCGCGCCCGATCATACAAGCGCAAGGGCGTTCGTATGGAGGCCGCTATTTGGATGTTACGACGCGCCTATATACCGGCGATCGACACCTCCGTCGAGAGCCCATTGCTCCGATATTTTCCCCCGGGAGTCATCGGTGCCCCGTAGGCGTCCCAGCGATCCCGACTCGCTGCTAGGTCGACTTCTGCGCCTGGCGGAGAAGGACATCCGCGCGCTGGAGCGCCGGGTGCGCGCGGCACAGAAGACCGCGCGGGACGCGGATAAGCCGGAGCTGGTGGTCATGGATGCCGAGGATCGGAAAGCGATGCTCGCAACGGGGGAATTTCTGCGCAAGGTAAGCGCAGACCTGGAGCCGCCGGATCTCAGCAAGATGTCTGACAAGGAGCTTGCTCGGCTCCGCGCGAGGCTGGAGGCGGAGACGAAATGAGCGAAGGTATGATCACGAGGCGTGGGCAGATCTGGGATATTGGGGGGATCGGGTGGCGCGTCCTAGGCGACCATCCTCACGCCGATTGCGTTGCCCTTAAATGCGTCAAGAGCGACTGGCGTATATGGGTGCCTATGGGCGCGTTCCGGGATGGCTCCTGGAGCCACGGGGGCATCGAATTCCGCGTGCGGTTGATTGAGGACGCCCCGTGAGCGACGTCCAGGGTCCCGAGTTGCCGCCACACATCGTCCTCAGCAGGACGCGCGCCGCCGGTGCCGCCGTCGAGGTTCACGACGAAGACGAGCTGTACCGGATTGCCGAGCTGCCGCGGCATGAGCGTAGGGCGGCCCTTGGGAACATGCGACGGGCATACCGGCGAGCCAAGCGAGCGATGAGGAGGACGGGGAAATGACCGCGTTCGCGATCGTGCCGGCGGACCCGGAGCACGAGAATTGGATCCGAGATTCGTTCTCGGCCTCCGTACGGGATTCGGAACCCTACGCGTGGGTTCACCGGGCTCAGTTGATGGAGGATTTCATCGTCCGTCGGCGTCGGCCGGAGGCCCGGACACTGGTCGCGCATGTGACGGGGACGCCGGACATCTTCCTGGGGTGGCTGGCGGCAGTGCCGGGTCGAAATGAGGTCTTGTATGGCTTTACCAAATACGCGTTCCGGCAACAGCCGGAGTGGCGGATTGCGACGACGCTTGCTGAGAAGGCCGGGATCGATTTCTCGAAGCCCGTGGGTCTGCGGTACTGGAGTCGGGCTGCCGAACGGATCGGCCTGCGGGACGGGTATCGCCTGTATCACAAGATCACTGAGGAGGGAGAATGAATCGGATCGCGCTGAGCTTCGTTTATTGCCCGGGCGGGATCGATTTGGCGGTGCCTAACAAGGTCGGCAATCGGACCGGGATTGAGTCGATGGTAGGTGAGCACGTCGATGGGCTCGACCTGCTTCCGGATGCCGGATTGGTAGAGGTTCGTATGGGTGCTTATCGGCGTTACTTTCCGGTTTCGGCATTTCGTCACATGGATGCGGAGAAGGATGTCCCTCGGACCGAAACTTCGGGCCCAGCTGGCGGCACTGCAGGCGGAAACCGCCAGGCGAGCCAGCGTCGACGGTAAGCCGAAGGCGTTCGACGCTACGTCGCTATGCTTTCCGGAGCAACTGGCGGCATTGCGCGACCCGACCCGGCATCGTCTACTCCGAGTGGGCCGCGGAGGGGCGAAGACCACAACGGGCGAGTTTGCTCTCCTGGAGGCCGTGACCAGCAATCCAGGATGCGTCGTCGTGTACATGAACACGACGATCAACCGCGCTGTGAAAACCGTCTGGAGTAGCCTATGCGAGATTAATCGGGAGTATGTGCTGGGCGGCGTTCCGTACGAGCTCCAGTCGCCGGAGCTGTATTTCCCGGATTTCGGGTCCACGCTATACGTTAGCGGCGGCGACACGAAGAAGACGATTGATCGGTGGCGCGGGATCAAGCGCATCGTACTTGTGTTCCTCGACGAATGGCAGGACTGGGACGACGAGCTATTGATGTACGCCATCAACAGCGTATTCATGCCTCGCCTGAACGACAAAAAGAACGGGGTGGGCCTGCGGGGTCGCATTCTTGGCGCCGGCACCGGACGTTCCCCGAAGGGATACTACTACCGCGTCGCCACCGATCCTACGCTCGGGTTTTCCGTTCGCCGCTGGACTGCTGACGACAACCCTCACGTAGAGCCGCTAGCCACACAGGTCGCGGAGGCGTGCAGGGTCCGCGGCGTAACCGAGGATGACCCGTACATACGGAGGGAGTACTACGCGGAGTTCACGCGCGACGGCGTCCTGCAGGTGTTCCCGGCGCCGGAGGCGGTGGCCCGCGGCGAGCTGCCTACCGGGAAGCTGAACTACGTCATAGGCGCCGATGTTGGGTCGGTGGATCAGACCGCGTGCGTAGTGTGGGCCTGGAGCAATGCACACGACTGTCTGTGGCCCGTGGAGGCCAGGCGAGCGAAGACGCCCGCCTCGAGTGATCAGGTGGCGTTTATTCGGGAGTTCATTACGCGATACGAGGCAACGGGCGGACTCCTGGGCACCGCGGTTGACCCGGGTGGCGGGGGCAAGGGCGTCATCGAGGATCTCCGGAAGATCCGGAACCTCTGGGAGATCACGGAGGCAGAGAAGCAGGGCAAGGTCAGCGCCGCGCGCAACCTGGCGGGCGATCTGCGCACGGGCCGGATCGTCGTGCCTGAGGACCTGACCGAGCTGATTGATGAGCTGCCCACTCCAGAGTGGGATCCGGAGTTGCCCGGGCAGAAACTGAAGGATGGCCTTCACTGGCCTGATGTCGTGGACGCGGCGCTGTACGGGTATCGGCTCGCCGCGCGTTTGTGGTATCACAAGCCGGAACCACCGACGCTGACTGACGAGCAGGCCGCGTTGGCAGCGTTAGTGGCGGAGCAGGAGAGGGAGGCGGAGCTGGAGCGGGACGTGTTCGGCTAGAACTCGCGGTCCTGAAACACGACACGATCGCGTTCGTCGCGGACAGTGATCAGGGTTCCGGTCAGGCCCGGTCGCCGACGCACTTCCTGCTTCCACCCGGGGGGAAGCGATCGCACAGAACCGTCGTGGTTCCAGCGCATACCGAGGCGGCAATTATCTGTGCAGTAGTCGGTGCCATGAAGCTCCTGGAGAGTAAAGTGGTAGCCGCATCCGCGGCACGGGAACGCGTTCATGCGCGCCCCCGGCGCGGAATCAGGAGGGCCTTCACCTCCCGCGCCTGCTCGTAATAGCACTCAATGCCGCAATTGGCGAAGACGGTGAGGATGAAATCGATTGAGGTTTTGGAGGTCACGTTGATTTGGTTGAGAAGGATTGTTGCGAGCTGCGTCGTCGTCATCGTCATTGCCTCCTGACTTCATACTAGCTCAGATCAGTACGCCGGCAAGATAAATCAGTACGGGCTCGACCTCGGTCGTGTAAGCCCTGAATCCTGTGCGCGTTTTCCCTGAGGCCCCATATTGCAGGCATGGACGATGATTTCCCTCCTGGGTTGCGGGCGGATTTCCTGATCGCACTGGTCACGGCGCGTGCCAACGTGGAGCGGGTGGTGAGGATGTCGCGGGCGTTACCAGATCGGGACGAATGTCATGAAGTTCGGCATATCCTGACCGCCGTTCTCATGCGTCTCGGCGAGCTGGAGGCCCTGGCGCTCACCTGGAGCCGGTAGGGCCGTACTGATTTTGTTGGCGACGTACTGATCTGGTGCTAGGATGAAGGTATGGACAAGATGGTTCGGATCGGCGGCTTCTGGCTTCACGTGGAAGGCTCGGCAGCCCGGCACGTAAGCGTCGCTCGGGAGGTCGTCCGCATCGTCGCGATGGGCGCGATTCTCGGTAGCGTCGCGTTCGCCGTCGCCTACCCGTTCCTGTACGTATGGAGCTGCCGATGAGATTCGAGGACATGCGCGTCGGTCAGGTAGTCGGCGCTTCTGGTCGCCTTGGCAAGATCGTGCGGATTCTTCACGATTCGTTCAGTATTAAATGGGACGGCCTGGCGATGTCGTTCCGGTACGGCGCTGATGAGGCACATCGTCTCGAGCTGGCAGAGGGGACTAGGCCCGCGCACGAACGCGTGATCGGCGCGGATGACTCTCGCTTCCCGCACAAGTGCCCCGGATGCGGCTGCCGCGCGTACATCGGCTTCCGCGCCATAGAGCACGAATCGCCGAGATACTGCGCACGCGGGTAAATCTGGCCCCCATGACGGGGGCCCGTGTCACCGACAGAACTCCGCGCGTATCTCGACGTCATTCCGGAGCGGGTACGCTCCGTTCGACTCACCGACCAGGTCAACGGCTGGAGTCTGGAGGTCGACCTCGCCGCACCCGAAGGCGTCGTGCGTCCGCCGGCGCAGCCCGAAGAATACCCGGGTCTCTCTGACCTAATGCAGCTTCCGCGGGGCGTGTCGTGAGCGAACGCCGGAAGCCGACGCCCGGCGATATCGTAGGCGCCGGCCAGAAGCTGGAGCTGGCGCTTAGTCATCAGCGATTCACGACCGCCGAGATCGTCCGCGCGTACCAGGGCCAGGGCGGGTTTTCTGCCCGCTCCATCGGCTCGACGCTCGCGACCGGGACCACGCCGACGGCCTCCAGCTACCTGCGCGCGCTTGAGAGCCTGACCGCCAATAACCTTCTCTCCGCGGTCGTTGATACCGCGATTGCGCAACTTGTCCAGAATCCGGACGTCCGGATCAACACGACCGGTGTCGGTTGGACGAAGCAGGTCAACGCCCGTCGCATCGGCCGCGCGCTGACCGGTGCCTGGCATGCGTCCGGCCTACACGACCTCGCCTGGCAAGTAGCCGTGGACGCGGCCCTGAACCCGCTCGGAGCGGTCCGCTGGTGGATGGAGAACGGGCGCCTCCGCTGCGACCGCGTTCTACCACACACGATCGTCTACAACCCGGCGGAGGGACGGCGCCCGCGCAACCTGTACCTACACTACGGGGCTCCGCGCGCGGAGCTGGCGGATAGGTTCCCCAAGGAGCGGGCGTTCATTGAAGACAGGGCGCCGAAGTATCGCGGCGATCTGTTGTTCGATAACATCGACAATCCGTACCAGCCGGACGTGGACCTGGTCGACGTATGGGAGTACTGGCGTCTTGGCTGCGACGGCGAACCCGGCGAGTATTGCCTGATTTCTGGCGAGACGTCGCTCGACGGTGACGACTGGGAGTACGATTTCTTTCCGGTCGTTGACCTCCGCTGGTCCGAGTCTTACGCCTCGTTTGGCGGGCGGTCGCTGGGCGCCCAGTTGCTCCCTTACCAGACGCGCGTTAACCGCATGATGAGGGTCATTGACGAGAGCCAGACCAAGGCATGCGTTCCGCGCATGATCGCGCCGAAGGGATCGGAATTCCAGGGTGTAACCAATCGTCCCATGGAAACGATTTGGTACAACCCGGCCGCCGGCGCCCCGCAGATCGTCCCGGGCGTTGCGCTCCCACCGGAGTTTTATTCGTCCCTGGAGACCGAGATCCGACGGGCTTTTGAGTTGGCCGGCGTCTCGACGTCGCAGGGCACCGGCACCACCCGGCGCGGCCTGAACTCGGGTAAGGCGATCCGGGAGGACAGCGAGGTCGCGGCCACCCGCCTCCGCGCGCAGGGCACGCGCCTGGATCGCTGGTACGAGCGTAACGCGCGCGTCTGCCTGGCTCTGATGTGCGATGCGTACCGGGACAAGGACACGCGCGAGAAGGCCCCCGGGACGCACCTACTGAACGAGATCGATTGGCGGTCGTTCGACGTCCGCGAGGATGAACTTGAGATTCGTTGTTCCGTCGTGTCAGGCCTCCCAGGCCAGCCGTCCGCCCGCCTGGAGTACGTCCAGGAGTTGATTAAGGCCGGCCTCGTCAAACAGCGCCACGCGCTCCGTATGCTCGCCATTCCCGACGTCGACAAATACGAGGACGCGGAGACCGCCGCGTTCGACCTCGCCGCGTCCCAGATCGAAGCGGCGCTGTATGACCAGCGGTACCTCCCGCCGGAGCCCGAACCTCAGGAATATGTCGAGACGTTGATCGAGCTCGGCACGAAGGAGCTGATGAACGCGGTCCGGCTGCAAGCACCGCCGGAGAACCTGGAACTCCTCCGTCGCCTGATTGCCGCCGCCAAGCGGATCCGGGACGTCGCACCGAAGCCGATCCAAGCCGGTCCGCCCGGCATGCCGGCTCCGGGTGCGCCCATGGGCGGCATGCCTCCCGCGGCGAATCCCTATCAGCCACCGGAGGCGCAGGCCAACCCGGCGCTGGACGCCTCCAGTTATGCGGGGGATTTCGGCCCGTAGTCAGGAGGGGATTGAATGACTACGGCTGAATCGCTCGCAGCGGCCAAAGCAGAGGCCCTGAAACCTACGGTCGCAACGGCGGGGACGGACGGATCGGACGACAAGACGTCGGCTTCAGGCCCAGGGGGACGTGGTCCGAGCGCAGGGATCGTTAGCCCTGACGTCTCCACCGCCGCGCCCGAAGGGAGCGCTGACCCACAAGCACGCGATGGCGCGACCAATGGCGCGACCTCCTCCAGCAACACCGAGACGCAGGGCCGGTCTACACCTGTGCCTGCAGGCACCGATGGGGCCCAAAGCTCCGCTGCGGATGGTGCATCCTCGCAGGGCGACCCCCGCCTCCTGGCCCTGGCGAAGGCGGACCAGCGCAACCGGGAGCAGGCGAAGAAACAGCGTGAGGAGCTTGAGGCTACCGCCGCCGCTCAGCGTTCGAAGATCGAGGCCGGCGAGCTCCTGACGAAGGCACAGGCGGCATGGCGCGCGGGCAACCCGCTGGCGGCGCTGGAGGCCCTGGGATTCAGCGCCGACGACGTTTACGCCCCGGCCGCGATTGACAGCTATCTGGGACGCGCCAAGCCCCCGACTCCGGAGGAGGCCGCAGAGCGCGTGGTAGAGCGGCGCCTCGCCGCCGAGCGCAGGGCCCGGGAAGAGGAGGCCGCTCGCGTGGCGGCCGAGTCCCAGGGTCGGGTGCGCGAACAATACATCAATGGCGCGCGGCGACTGTTGCGCGCCGAAGCCGAGAAATATCCAGCGCTGGTCCGCGCGCTTGGTACCGGCGAGGTAGAGGCGTCCGAGATCGCGGACGCCGGTCAGGTGTATTTCGAACAGACCGGCAAGACGCCCGAATTTTCCACGATCCTGGGATTCATTGAGTCCGAGCTGAATAAATCGAAGCCGCAGACCGCGCCGAAGATCGAAGCCGCCAGGGCGCAGCCGAAGCCTCCAGTGTCCACGTCCAACGCGCCTCCCGCGCCAGTCCGTCCGATGACTCGAGAGGAATCGCTTGCCGCCGCGAAGCGGGAAGCGGGTCTTTCGATCTAGTCGAAGCCTCACACATACCGCCGCACGTTCGAAGCCAGAGGCGGGCCCGAAGTCACCCAACGCGCAGGCGCCTTGTAACGCCGCGCAAGGCCCGTTTGCACTGAGGTTTTTCGATGGCTCTTGATATCACTGCGGCAACCAGCGCGCTGAAGGTTCACTACGCGCGCACGATCCGGTCGATCGTTCCCGATCATAAGAAATATCCCCTCTACAGTCTGCTCGTGAAGAAGAAGGGGAAGCTCGTGCCTTCCGCCTTCGGCTCCGCCTTCGTCGTTCCGATCGTGACCGAGGATCCTCAGGCGATCAGCGCCGGATCCCCGTCGGCCGCTGAGACCAAGGCCGCGACCTCCAGCCAGGGCGGTGAGCCTCAGTACAAGGCCTTCAGCGTTTCGCCGAAGTTCCTGTATTCGGCCGGCAAGGTGACCGGCGCTGCGATCCTGCAGACCGAGGGTGACACCAACGCGTTCATTGATGCCATGTCGGAGAGCATCGACAAGGCCGTCAATTCGCTGGGCGGCCGCATTGCAATGCACTTGCATGGCAGCGGCAAGGCCGAGCTCGGCGTCCTGACCGCCGACCCGGGCACCGGTACCACCCTGACCCTTGCCCGTGGTGCCAAGCGCCGCCTGCGCGTGGGTATGGACGTGGTGTTTCGCGCCACCCTGACCGGCGCTAACCGGGCCGGCGGATCGCGCCGGATCACCGGCGTGAACAGCGACGGGACCGCGACGATCGACTCGGCCGCCGACGCCGCCGTGGCTTCGGGTGACTTTGTTATCCTGGCGAATGAGTCGACCGCCTCCAGCGCCACCCCGGACGTTCTGTCCGGCCTCGACGCCTGGAACCCTCAGACGGAGCCTACCTCGGGGGATTCGTTCTTCGGCGTGGACCGCTCCACCAACTACCGCCTGGCTGGCCAGCGGCTGGATAACTCGACGTTTTCCAACGTTCGCGACGGCCTGATCGAGCTGGCCATGGAAATGGACGCCGAGGGGATGACCCCGTCGTTCGGCCTGGCGAACCCGGTGGACTGGGCCAAGGTGGCCAAGCTGCAGGAGGCAAACCGCAACTACAACGATAGCCAGGACAAGGCGTTTATCGGCTTTCAGACCTGTACCGTCGCCGCTCCGTCAGGGAACTTCCCGCTGGTGTCCGATCCTTCGGCCCCCGTCGGGAAGATCCGCCTGGTGAACCAGGAGCACGTCTACATCGTTCACTCGGGCGATGACGTGGTGCACCTGGTCCAGGAGGACGGGAACCTGATCCGCAAGGTGGCCGGCGAGGACGCGTTTACCGTCCTGGTCCGCTCGGCCTGTAACCTGGTCTGCGACGCTCCGTCGGCGCTGGGCCTTCTCTACGGCATCGCCTAATAGTTTGCCCCCGGGCGGCGGCGGTTTCCTCTCCTCCCGCCGTCGCCGCCTGGGGGCGTTTTTTCAATGTCTACCGCCGCCAATGTCCGCGATTCCGCTCGCGCCCTGCTCGGCGTGGGAACCTCCGAGTCCGCCGGTGGGGACGCGGAAATGCTCACGTGGCTGAATCTGGATTACGCAAATCTACGTCGCAAGGTGGCGCAGATCATTCCGGATCGCTACACGGCGCTGGTCACGTTCGATATCGCCGCCGGTGCTAACACATACACGATCGCGGCCACGGACTTCGACCGCGTTCGCAAGGTCGGACGCCGGTGGGGCGGATCCGGCTCCGAATACAAGCCACTGCCTATGCTGTCGTTCGCTAACGCAGAGTCGGCCGGTGTCTTCGGCTGGTGCCAGCGCGGCCTGATTCTCGATTTCTTTCCGATCCTGTCCGCCCCGAACACGGCCGGCGTTGACGGGTATCAGCTCAGTTACCTGACGAAAGCGGCGACCCTTGCCGCTGGCGATACCGTTGATCTGCCCGCCGGCATGGAGCGGGTTCTCGAAATGCTCCTGGTCGCGCGGGGGAAGATCCGACTCGGGGATAGCCCTGTCGAGGCCTACCAACTGGCTCGCGATTTTGAGAAAGAGGATCTTCTCTCTCTCGCCGCGGCATATCCGGGTTCTCCCGACGTCGGCGCGGACATGACCGGGTTTTACGGATGATCACGATCCCGAACCGCCCCACTACTACGTTGCCTGAGCTGCAGCGGGACGTGATAGCCGTAGTCGGGGCCCTGGGGCCCGCCGCGGAGGCGAAACAGATCCTCGGTGTGTCGGTGGCCACGTCAGAGACCCCGGTAGCACACGGCCTTCGCGGCGTACCGTCGGCATTCTACGTTCAGCAACTGGCTTCCGGAGGTCCTGTATACCGGTCTAGCAATTCCGATAGCCGCTTTATCTATCTCCGCTCGGCCTCCGGCACCGTGGCCTGCGACGTGTTGGTGATCCCCTAATGGCGCGTCGCTCGCTTGCATTTCGATTTGATGGCGCCGACCAGGATACGGGCGCGCGACACCTGCGTCCGGGCCGGATGGTCGAAGCGCGGAACGTCCGCCAGATCAAGGCGGGCGAGTATCGCAAGCGTCGTGGATTCAGCCGCGTTGACCCCCTAGAGGTCGTGGTAATTGACACTACGACTTATCGCAAGGGCGCGACGGTGCTCTATCAGGGACAATTTTCCACCGCAGCCCCGGCTACGACGACGGCGGGGGAGGCCGTGCTTGGCGGTGCCACCGGCCAGCTCAACGCCTATATCCCCTGGGATTGGCCCACGATCGGTGTATCCCGGGTGAAGGTCGGCGTGTGCGCCTCCTGGACCGTTGCGACTAACGACGCGACGGTGCGAATCCGAGTCGGCGGTACGCCCACCAACCGTGGCGATATCACCGGGACCATCGTCAAGAGCCAGGTCATTAGCGTCGGCGCCAACCAAATGGTTGACGTCGTATCGAGTGAATTCGCTCGCCCGACCTCGCGCGGGTACATTATGATCACCGTTCAGGCGGTAGCCGGCTCCACCACCGTCACCCCGACGGGCCTGAGCGTATGGGTTGCGCCCGTTGGCATGCCGCAGGCGCAGGCGTTTGGGGATTCCCAGGACTGGACAAACTCGGGAACTTCCGAAATCGTTCGGGCTCAGTGGTACGTGGACTTCGATCGCTTCGACGCCTCCGTGTCCAGCCTGACCGCGTCTCTATGTGGTCGCACGTTTCAGGCGGTCGGGGAATTCGGCACGTACGCGCTGCGCATGGGTGGCACCGCCGGGGTCGCCGATGGGACGGTGCTTGTGCAGTACGCGCGCAACGCGGACATCGCCAACGATGGCCAGCTGTCCGGCTCTTCTGCATCCATGTCCAAGCCATCGGGGGTGCAACTGATTAAGGGCACGATCCGTTCCACCGCCGGAGCAACCGCCGAAATGCGCGGGTGCTCCGTTTTGTTCAAGGCTGCGTAATGGCCGACCCGCTGCCTATTATTACTTTCGGTCGTCATGACGCGGACTCGTCTGGCAAGACGTTCAACACGTCGGAGACCGAGCTTGGACACGCGACCCTAAGCCCGACCGGACGCCCGCCGGGGTCGACGTTGGCGGTTCGCCTGATCGCGGAATGCTCCGCCGTAACCGGTACCGCCACGATTCGGTTACGTAAGGATTCAATCTCCGGCACAATCCTCGCGACGGCGACGATTACCGCGGCGGGTACTGTTGTTTCTGCGACGGGCTCCCTGTCTGCGCCCCTAACCGCGACACGACTGGTGGTTACGGGGCAAAATTCGTCCGGCTCCTCCACGATCCGTGTCTTCACCGCGTACCTGACCGGCGACGGAACTGACTCGACATTCGCCGCGCTGACCGGCTCCAGCTACACAGAGCTTTCGCCATGGGCCGGGGGGCTGATGGTTCGCGATGACACGGACCGAGTATGGCTCCTTGATCGTGATTCGGAGACGATCTACTCCCGCGATGATCTTCGGCGCGTGTTTCCGCAGCTGTACGGCGCGGGCCACGTGAGGGCGAAGCAGGTTAAGCCCTGGGTCGTCTTGGTTGGGACCGATCTTTGGGTGTTTTCCCTCAACAGCGCGACGCCCTCGCTGGTGCCGTCAACGTACGATGCGACCGCATACGAACTGACCGTAATCGACGGTGTTGACTTCACCGTAAAATTTACCTCGATCGTGACTGCGGCCATTACGGGCAACATCTTCAACCAGGCTGCGGTTTATGACGGGTCGAACTACGTTTGGTTTTTGTATGTCATCGGCGACGCCTCGATCCGCTGCGACCGCTGGGACGTGAACAACGTCGGCGGCGCGCCAACGCGGACGACATACCGTACCGTGGCCACCGCCACGTTTCAGTGCATCGATGCGACTCGCCTGCCGCACGGGGAGATCGCCGTCGTTGCGACCTCCGTTAGCGGTCACACTCTTAAGGCCGACCATAGCTATCTGGATACGTCAACCGGGGCGGCTAAATCCTCTCCCGCCGGAGTGACCACTACAGCCACGGCGATTACGCCGTCAGCGATCTGCTGCGGCGGAATCAGTATTTTCGAGAATCAGGCGGATAGCGCCACGTCATGGCGGTATGCGTATTGGATGTCCGATCCTGGCGACGCAACCAAGGTCGACCTTCTGATGAAGACTGTGGACGGGGCGGCGTTAACCGTTTCGTCCACTGCGACCCTGGAGTCACGTTTCCCGACGGGCTCCAACGACTCTACCGTCGTAGGCTGGACGTGCGGCGCGCGCAACGACTCCGATGGCGCGATTTATTGGTGGGGCGCACTCAAGGACGACGCCAGCGTATCTACAACCGGCTACCCATACAATCAAACGATCAATAACGGGACCGTGGGGGTTGCCGGAGTCACGTCTTATGGCAACGCGTGGCTTGCGAGTAAGCCGTTTCAGCGCGCGGCCGGTGACTGGTACGTCCTGACCGGATACGACGACGGAGAGGACACGCGCGCCCAACGATGCTTGCATGTTCGTAAAAACGGCAGCACGGCGGTGTTCGCGCAGATCGGTTACGGCGAGATGGGGCCCGCCTATTTCCTAGCGGAGTCCGACACTACGCTATATCCGATCGTAATGCGACAGGCCCCCTTCGTCACTCCCGTGGTCCAGGTCTCCGGCGGTAAGCACGCCGCGGGGGCACTCTCGGCCGGAGATACCGCCGCCAGCGGTCAGGCGCGGGTCCTGGCCCTGGACTGGTCCGCCACGTATTCCCGCGGAGCAGTGATTCCCGGAAACGCGCTCGTGTATCCCGGCGGCGTGCCGCAGGTAGCGGGGCCACGTGACGATCTTCATGATCTTTCCCCCTTGCTCGGCCCGAACCTGGCCACAACTGCGGCCCTAGGGGCGGGGGCTGCGCTGGGGACGTTCTACACGGCGTACCTGTATCGCTTCATGGACGCCAGCGGACGCGTTTATCGCTCGCCGCCATCCCCGGTCGCGTCCCATGCCTTCCTGGACGGTGGCACGCGATCGCTGACCGTCCGTAATCTCGCACACATTGGTCGGGGAACGGCGTCGATTGAGATTTACGCGTCGACGGCGACGGATACCACTCCGCGACTGCAGCATGTGGTGCCAAACGATCCAGGATCGCGTACGCAGACAATCAACGTCAATCCGGCGCAATGGTCGGGGCAGACCGAAGCGCTTTATACGACCGCTTCCAATGCGCTTGAAAACTTCCCCCCGCCGCCATGCCGTAACGTGGCCACGTGGCGCGACCGGGTGTACCTGAGCGGAACAGGGGTGGATGGTGAGGTTTGGTATTCCCAGGAGGCTGAGGACGGCGTCGGCGTTCGGCTGAATCCGGTCCTGCGTGCCAATTGGGGCAACGGCGACGGCGCGATCTATGGTATGGCGCCGGTTGACTGGAATTACCTCGCCGTGTTTCGTTCTGCGGGCGTTGCGGTGATCAGTGGACCGGGGGCTGACGGGTCCGGCTCCGGCGGGTACGCGGTTCAGGCGCTTACGACCCGCAACGGGACCACGCGACCCCTGTCCCTGGTATCCGGGCCGGCGGGTGCGTACTTTCAGAACGCCGGCGACGGCCTGATCTATCTCGTGACGCCGGGGCTTCAGGTGGTCGACGTGTCCCGTGGCGCCGCCGCCAACCTGGCCAGCGCCACCGTGGTGGCCGCCTCACATATCGTTACGGCGTCGCAGCTTTGGTTTTTCTGCTCCGACGGCACGATCCTGGTCCTGGATTACCGATACCCGACGTCCGATCAGCCTGCCGGCCAATGGTACCGCTGGACATCAGCCGGCCTAGACTCGTACTGCGTCGGCTGCGTGGAGGAGTCGGATGGGTCGATCACGTGGCTGCAGGCCAATAAGGCGATGCGACGCATTCAGTCCGCGTTTACGGATACGGACTCGGCCGCCGCGGAACAGGCGATTTTGATGCGACTAAAGACCGGCAAGCTTGCCGTCGCCGGCGCTCAGGGCGAGGTCTGTATCGAGCGGATCAAGCTGTTGGGGCAGCATGTTGGCGCCTCGACCCTGCGGGCCTCCGTGACGCCGGACTCCGGCTCCGCCGAAACCCACGACGTGACCACGTCCTCGCCCGTGGACTACATTGTTCACCCGGGTAATTGCCTCCGTATACAGGAGATTGAGTTGACCGTCGAGGAGACCGCGTCAACCACCGAGGGCTTCGTTCTAGACACTGTGGCGATCGAATTCAACCCGCGCGGGCATAACAAGCGACTGCCCGCCTCCAAGTTCGTGTAAGGAGACTGAAGTTCAATGCCTATGGCCGGCTCGATGGGCGGTGGCGCGACGCCCCTCTGGTATCAGCAGCAACGCCAGGAAGAGGCCCGTCGTATGAGGGAGGAGGAGGCGAAGCGCCAGGCCGCGGAGGCCGCCCGCCAGCAAGCGCAGAAAGACGCGTTCAATCCAACGCTCGATCGTGCTGCGCAAGGATGGGAGGAGGCGTTCCGGCGTGCACAGAATGGGTACCAGGCCGGC
>Ga0075423_10000284_pt1 | contig 38830 bp, 41 predicted proteins | sample SoiMethybrSBSTD2_FD_80114 | JGI IMG/M metagenome (GOLD analysis project Ga0075423, IMG submission 80114) | Bulk soil microbial communities from a Populus tree surrounding site in Tennessee, USA - Soil MetaG P. TD hybrid SBSTD2 | ecosystem: Environmental > Terrestrial > Soil > Tree plantation...
ACCTGGGTTCCGCACTGAGAAATCGGACCGAGTCCTCCCGCGCCATCGAGTGCCTCTTCCGCGTCTTGACTCACAACGTCATGATCCTGGCGTTATTGCTTGTGGAGCTTTTCTACTGAGCTCCCTCATCAGTCATCCGTCATCGTCGCTCTTGAGTCATCCCCTCTCGCCTTTTTCCGTGGCGCAAGTTAAGTTCTTCCACATGCTGGACGCCAAGTTCATCGCCGAGAACGCCGATCTCGTGAAGCGGGCCGCGGCCGCCAAGCACGAGAAGCGCGCGGACGTCGACGCCATCATCCGGCTGAACGATCTCCGGCGGAAAACCCAGGCGGAGCTCGACACCTGCAACCACGAGAGCAAGAAAATCAGCGAGGAGTACCGGACGGCGACCGACAAGGCGGCGCTCGGCAAGCGCGGCGGCGAGATCAAGGAGCGCGTCAAGGCGGTCGAGGCCGAGATGCGCGGCGTCGAGGGGAAGCTGCGCGAAGCGCTCCTCTGGGTCCCCAACGTCCCGCACGAAAGCGTGCCCGTGGGCGAGGACGCGGCCGCCAACAAGGTCGAGAAGACCTGGGGCGAACGCCGGAAGTACGCGTTCAAACCGAAACCGCACTGGGAAATCGGGACGAAGCTCGGCATCCTCGACGAGGAGCGCGCGGCGAAACTCTCGGGCTCCAATTTCCTGCTCCTCAAGGGCGCGGGCGCGCGCCTCGAGCGGGCGCTCATCACGTACTTCCTCGAGGTCCACACCAAGGAGCACGGGTACACCGAGATCTGGCCGCCCTACCTCGTGAATGCGGCGAGCATGGTCGGGACGGGCCAGCTGCCGAAGCTCGAGGACGACATGTACCAACTCGAGCGGGACAAGCTCTTCCTGATCCCGACGGCCGAGGTGCCCGTCACCAACCTCCATCGCGACGAGACCTTGAAGGCGGGCGACCTGCCGATCCGGTACGCGGCGTACACCGCGTGCTTCCGGCGCGAGGCGGGCGCGTACGGCCGCGACACCCGCGGCATGGTGCGCATCCACCAGTTCGACAAGGTCGAGATGGTGCGCTTCGCCCACCCGGACAAGAGCTGGGCCGAGCACGAGGAGCTGACGCGCAACGCCGAGACGCTCCTCGAGCGGCTCGGGCTCGAGTACCGGCGCGTCCTCCTGTCGACCGGCGACATGTCGTTCGCGAGCGCGAAGACGTTCGACCTCGAGGTGTGGGCCCCCGGCGTCGACCGCTGGCTCGAGGTCTCGAGCTGCTCCAACTTCACCGACTTCCAGGCGCGCCGGCTGAACTGCCGGTTCCGCGACGCGGACGGCAAGGTGAAATTCGTCCACACGCTGAACGGCTCGGGGCTGGCCTTGCCGCGCACGGTGATCGCGATCCTCGAGAACTACCAGCGCGAGGACGGCAGCGTGGAAATTCCGGCGGTCCTCCAGCCCTACCTCGGCGGCCACTCGGCGCTGAAACCGGCCTGACGTCGCCGGTTTTTCCAACCCGGGACCGCCCGCCGGCGTCGAACCTCACGGAGGTGCGCGATGCGGAGGTGGATGCTGGTCGCGCTGATGCTGGCGGGATGCGGTCGCGCCACCGAAGGCCCCACTCAAGTCGTGGAGGGCGGCCCTGCGCAGAAGGTCTCCCTTCCGATTCCAAGGGCTGATCGAATCCCGGCGCCGCGGCCCGAGGTCTTCACTCCAAAGCCCGACACGGTTCCTTCCTCGCCGCCCCCTCGGATCGTCGACCCGCCGGTACCTTCGGAGCAGCCCCCCCGACCGGTCTTCAAGCCCGAGTCCGAGGACCCGAAAACGACGCGGCTTCGCGTCGAGGGGATCGAATTCCCGGACCCTGCGTACCGATCGCACCGGCTCATCACCTTCGCGGCCGAGTCGGGAATCTCTTCACGCGCGGCCGGGGCCCTCAGGGATCGAGATTCCAAGGCGATCGCGGAGCTGCCGGCGGCCAAGGCGGGAGAGACCGCGTGGCTCTACCTGATCTGGGGCTACTATCCCAATCCCACGTTCCTCGTCGGTGAAGTCCAGGCACGGTTCGATCCGAGGACCGCCACCATTCGGATCGTCCTTCCCGATTGGACCGCCCGGCCTAGTTCAGGTATCGGCCTGGACTGGTCGCGGTACCGGGATTCGAAGGATCGTTGGAGGTACGTCGGGTGCCGCATCCAGCTCAAGGATCTCGAGGCGGGCGATTACTCATTCGAGATCGCCGAGAGAGACCCAAAGGCGCTTCCCGGGGAAAAGCTCCGCAACCTGACCACAGGCCAATTCAAGCTGGCTCGATAGCGAATTGGTGAACCTCGCAGCGCTCCACCCCGTCATAGGGACGCTGGAGATGAAGGATGCGGATCTTCATGTCGGCGGCCCTATTGATCCTCCAAGCCGCTTGCTCGAAGGTCCCGAATACTCCAGTCGCACCCCCCTTGCCAGCGCCGACCAGAAACCCCGCACAGGGGAACGATGATCCCGCCGGCGTCCGCATTCCTTCCTATCACGTACAGCCGAAGTCGATCCCATCCCTTGATCACCGCCTTGTCGCATTCGTGGGCCGGCCCGAGGATCTCGAGAGCCGTGCCGCCGAGATGCTGAGCAGGGAGGGCCGGCCGCCGACGCTCTCTTTCAAGCCATCCGAGGATCTCGTCCTATTTGTGCTCTGGGGTCGCCGCACGGGCGGTACCGATCCAAGGTTTACGTTCAATCGGAAGGCCCGAACGGGCTTGGTGACCGCTCGATGGGCGGGGTCTTGGGGGATGGACAGGGGCGCCCATTATTTCGGATTCGGATTCAACCTAGGCCGACTTGATGCCGGGGAGTACGTCATCGAAATCCAGGAAGCAACCGCCGTGGAGAATGACGGGATCCGCATCACCGGGACGGTGACATTCCGAGTGGAACGCTGAACCGCAAGCTACGGCTTGTGGACCGAGACGTTGTCGATCTTCGGGCGCTCGGGGTAGCCGTCGCCGCCGACCTTCATCGGGTAGCCGTTGTAGCTGGAATTGATCTGCCCGCCCGTCCCAAGCAGGGATCCGTTCAGCCGGAACTCCACCTGCCCGTCCGTGCGGATCGTGGTCGAGATCCGGTGCCATTGACCCGTGAGCGGCGCCGTCGTCGCCCCCACGTCCACCCCGTTCACCTGGAAGTGGATCGTCCCCACGGTGTCGATGTACTGCCCCGCGGCGAGCTCCGGCGTCGTCGTCGGATCGACCGTCGGCGAGAGCCCCACCCACAGGGAAGGCGCGGCGGCCGGCGGCGGCGACGCGGCCTCGTAGAAGATGTCCGCCTCGAGCACCAGCCCCTGCGAGAAATCGAACGTCGCGAGGGTCACCGCCCCGGTGGGCCTCAGCGCCGCCGATCCCACCTGCATCGACGGGACCGGATTCCCCATCGTGATGTCGAGCCCCGGCGCGTCGGGAATCGCCCCCCGCCAGAAGGTGAGCCCCCCCGAGAAATTGTCCGAGAAGGACTGCACCGGCGCCGGCAGGGCGTCGGGGTCCTTCGAGGGGTCGTCGTGCATGACCTGGCAGCTGCTCTTGCCCGACCCCATCTGGACGCAGGCGAGCGCGATCAAGACGGCGTGCAGGAACCGGCGGGTACTCATGGCCTCTGCGATGATAACACCGGAGGAGATCAGATCGTGTTCAGGATTCCGTCGACCGCGCGCTTCGTGATCTCCATCAGTCCGCCGGGGAAGAGGCCGTAGTAGACCGTGCCCGCGGCCATGAGCCACAGGACGATCCAGGCGGGGACGGCGAGCTTCGGCGCGGGCTCCTCCTCCTGCGGCCGGACGAGGAACATCGCGCCCACGATGCGGGCATAGTAGTAGAGCGAGACGACGCTGAAGAGAACGCCGATCACCACGAGCGTCAGGACGAACGTCCCCCCCGCGTGGATCATCTGGCCGAAGAGGACCAGCTTGCCGATGAACCCCGCGGTCGGCGGAAGCCCCGTGAGCGAGATCATGAAGAGGGTCATCAGGCCGCAGAGCCACGGCGCGCGCCAGCCGAGCCCGCGACAGCCGTCGACGGTCTCGATCCCGAATTTCTCCTCGAGCAGGATCACGATCGCGAAGGCGCCGAGGTTCATGATCACGTAGACGACGAGGTAGAGCATCATCGCCGCGACGTTGTCGGGCCGGAAGACCGTGAAGGCGAGGAGCAGGTACCCCGCGTGGCCGATCGAGGAGTACGCCATGAGCCGCTTCAGGTTCTGCTGCTGGAGGGCGCCGAAGTTGCCCACGGCCATGGTGAGGACCGCGAGCACCGCCATGACGAGCTTCCAGTCGAAGCCCCCCTCCGGCGCCGCGGTCGACGTCTGGAAGACGCCCGAGAGAAACCGGACGAGCATCGCGAATCCCGCCGCCTTCGGGCCGACCGAGAAGAAGGCCGTCACCGGGGTGGGAGCCCCCTCGTAGACGTCGGGGCACCACATGTGGAAGGGCGCGGCCGCGATCTTGTAGCCGAAGCCCGCCATGACGAGCGTGCTGATCAGGACCGTCTTCATCGGCTTGATTTCCGGATGCTGGGCGAGCACCCGGCCGATCTCCGCGACGTTCAGCGTCCCGGTCAGGCCGTACAGGAGCGAGAAGCCGTAGATCATCATGCCGCTCGCCGCGGCGCCGTAGATGATGTACTTGAGCGACGCCTCCGAACTCTTCCGGTCCTTCCGGCGCATGCCGGCGAGGATGTAGCTCGTCACCGACGCGAACTCGAGCGAGAGGTACATCATCAGGAGATCGTTCGCGCCCGCCATGAGCATCATGCCCAGCGTGCAGCTGAGGATGAGCGCGAACATCTCCCCCTGCCCCGAGGTCCACCGCGCGACCACCGGCTGGGTGAGGACGATCGCGACGGCGGCGGCCGAGAGGAAGAGGATCTTGAAGAAGATCGCGTAGAGGTCGACGGCGATCGCGCCCCCGAACGCGGCCTGCGGTCCCGCCGGCGCGTCGGCGCAGAACTGGGCCGCGGGCCACACCTTCCACGCGTAGGCCGCCAGAGCCAGCGCCCCGAGCGTCCCGACGAGGGCCAGGAATCCGACGGGCCTCTTGTCCTTGCGACAGAGGACCTCCGCGAAGATGACGAGCAGGACCACCGCGGTCAGCGCCACCTCGGGCGCCAGCCACGACAGGCCGTGCAGAACGGACTTCACATCAAGCATTCGCGCGTCCCGCTATCTCGTCCAAGGCATGCCGACTTGATTCACGAGGAGGATCGACGACTTCTCGATCACCGTGAAAAGCCACTGGGGGAAGATCCCGAAGAAGACGACGCAGAGCACCAGCGGCCACAGCGTCAGGTGCTCCCGCGGCTCCATGTCCGACACGCCCTCGTACTTCGGGTTGAGCGGGCCGAGGAAGACCCTCTGGTAGCTCCAGAGGAAGTAGGCGGCGCCGAAGACGACGCCCGAGACGCTGATCGCCGTCAGGACCTTGTAGTAGATCGAGGCCGGGATGAAGAAGTACTTCACCGAGTCGGCCAGGGTGGTGTCGCCCGCCTGGAATCCGCCGATGAAGCACGCGACCTCGCTGATGAATCCCGAGAGCCCGGGCAGGCCCAGCGAGGCCATGAAGGCGAGCGCCGTGATGCTCCCGTACCACGGCATCTTCGTCCACAGGCCGCCGAAGCCGTCGATGTTGCGGTGATGCGCGCGGTCGTAGATCACGCCGACGAGGAGGAAGAGCATCGACGTGATCAGGCCGTGGTTCCACATCTGGAGGACCGAGCCCATGATCCCCGCGGGCGTCGCCGCCGCGATGCCGATGAGGCAGAAGCCCATGTGGCTCACGGAGGAGTACGCGATCATCTTCTTCCAGTCGCGCTCGACGACGTGCTCGCCCGTCTGCGGGTTGATCCTCGGGACGCCCCGGATCTGCGCCATCGCGCACAGGGCGCCGTAGATGATGTTGATCACCCCGAGCATCATCATCACGGGCGAGAACTGCTGGGCCGCCGCGGGCAGGATCGGGTAGGCGATCCGGAGGATGCCGTACACCCCCATCTTCAGCAGGATGCCGGCGAGGATGACGGAGATGGGCGTCGGCGCCTCGACGTGCGCGTCGGGCAGCCACGTGTGGAACGGGAAGACGGGCACCTTGATCGCGAACCCGATGTAGAGCCCGATGAAGGCGAGGAGCCACCACCCGGGGTTCACGGTCTCGAAGATCCTCCCCTGCCGCATCAGGTCCGGGATGCTAAACGTGTGCGGATCGCTCGTGAAGTAGAACGCGAGCATCACGACGAGCATCAGGACCGAGCCGAAGAGCGTGTAGAGGAAGAACTTGATCGCCGCGTACTCGCGCCGCGGCCCGCCCCAGATCCCGATGAGGAAGTACATCGGGAGGAGCATGACCTCCCAGAAGACGTAGAAGAGGAAGAAGTCGAGGGAGACGAAGACCCCCATCATGCCCGTCTCGAGGAGGAGGAAGAGGCCGAAGTACCCCTTGGCCCCGCGCGCCGTGTGCCAGTGCTCGAAATTCCACGAGGCGATGATGCAGAGGAACGAGAGGCCGGCGGTCAGGACGACCATCAGGAACGAGATGCCGTCGATCCCGACGAAGTACTGGATGTTGAAGGCCTTGATCCAGTCCGCCCGCAGGACGAGCTGGAAATTGGCGGCCGTGTTCTCCGCGGACTGCGAGAGCGACGGGTCGTACGCCCGGATCAGCGGGATGATGCAGAGCGCGGGAATCGCCGCCGCGCCCAGCGCGATCCACTTGATCGCGCGGTTCGACAGCCGGGGCCAGAGGAAGATGAGGAACGCGCCCAGCGCGGGCGCGAACGTCATCGTCGTCAGCAGGCCCTTTTCTCGGACCAGATCCATCAGCTCGAAATGCATGCCCCTTCCCCGTTCCTAGTGGAGGTGCAGAAACATCTGAAGGTCATACCGGTTCATCCACAGCGCGTAGATCGCGATCACCATCAGGCCGCCGACGAGCGCCGTCGTCAGGTACTGGCGGATGTGGCCCGTCTGCAGGCGGCGCGCGGACCGCGCCGCCCCCTGGACGACGGCCGCCGACCCGTTCACCGCGCCGTCCACGACCTCGTTGTCGAAGTAGCCCGTCCCTTTCGACACCGACGCCGTAACCGTCGCCGACCCATTCACCGCGCCGTCGATGATGACGTTGTCGACCCGGCCCAAGACCTCGTTGAGCGAGAGGAGCGGCTCGACGACGCCCCAGGTGTAGAGCTCGTCGACGCGGTACTTGTCGTGGACCAGCTCGTACAGGCCGCGGGCGCGCGCGGCGAAAGCCTCCGCGAACCGGCCCTTGTCCCACAGGTACACCTTCACGCCGAGGAGGATGCCGCCGAGGCCCACGAGGACGGAGACCGCGACAAGCACGTACTCCGCCGTCGGAACATCGTGGTGCTCCGCGCCGTGTCCGCCGAAGACGGGCGCGAGCCAGTTCTCGAAGAAGTTGGGCATGCCGGTCCACGCCCCCATCCCCAGGAATCCGCCGACGACGGAGAGCCCCGCGAGGATCATCAGCGGGATCGTCATCGACCCGGGCGACTCGTGCGGGGTGCCGTGCCCATGACTCGAGCCGTGGGCATCGTGGGCGTCATGTTCGTCGTGATGTTCTTTCGCCTTGGCGAAGCGCGGTTCCCCGAGGAACGTCAGGACCACAAGACGGGTCATGTAGAACGCGGTGAAGCCCGCGGCGACGATGCCGAGCCCCCAGACGACCGGTCCCGGGATGCTGAGCGCGTGGGTGCTGAAGGCCTTCCAGAGGATCTCGTCCTTGCTCCAGAAGCCGGCGAGGAGCGGGAATCCCGAGATCGCGAGCGACGCGACGGCGAACGTCATGAAGGTGATCGGCATGTACTTCTTGAGGCCGCCCATCTTCCGGATGTCCTGCTCGCCCCCCATGCCGTGGATCACGCTGCCCGACCCGAGGAAGAGGCAGGCCTTGAAGAAGGCGTGGGTCATGAGGTGGAAGATGCCCGCGGCGAAGGCGCCGACGCCCACGCCCATGAACATGAAGCCGAGCTGGGAGACCGTGGAGTACGCGAGCACCTTCTTGATGTCGTTCTGCGCGACGCCGATCGTCCCCGCGAAGAGCGCGGTCAGGCCCCCCACCACCGCGACCACGGTCATCGCGGTCGGCGACATCGCGAAGACGAAGTTCATGCGCGCGACCATGTAGACGCCGGCGGTCACCATCGTCGCGGCATGGATGAGGGCGCTCACCGGCGTCGGACCCGCCATCGCATCGGGGAGCCAGACGAAGAGCGGCAGCTGCGCGCTCTTCCCCGTCGCGCCGACGAAGAGGAGGATCCCGACGGCCGTCATGACGGCGACGTTGATCATCCCGTGGTTCGTCGAGACCGCCTGCGCGATCTGGCGGAAATCGAGCGTCCACACGCCGAACGAATTCCCGAGGTAGAAGAAGAGCCAGAGCATGCCGATGGTGAAGCCGAAGTCGCCCACGCGGTTCACGACGAACGCCTTCATGCCCGCCGCCGCGTTCTCGATCTTCTCGAACCAGAACCCGATCAGCAGGTACGAGCAGAGGCCCACGCCCTCCCACCCCACGAACATGAGGAGCATGTTGCTCGCCATGACGAGGATGAGCATGAACCCCGTGAAGAGGTTGAGGTACGCGAAGTAGCGCGCGTACCGCTTCTCCTCGGCCATGTAGCCGGTCGAGTAGAGGTGGATGAGGAACCCGACGTTCGTGACGACGAGGATCATGACCGCCGAGAGCTGGTCGATGACGAGGCGGTGCTCGACGAAGACCTTCATCCACGAGCCGTCCCGCGCGCCGGGGATCGAGATCCACGGCAGGCCCGCCGAGATGAGCCCCTGGAATCCCGGCTCGTGGGCCAGGTGGCGGACATGGAGGAAGGCGAGCCACGACAGGATCCCGGAGACCAGGACGGTGCCGAGAGCGATCGCGTTCACCGCGACCTTCGGCAGCCTCGAGCCGAAGAACGCGTTGATCAGGAACCCCGCGAACGGCAGCAGCGGGATCAGCCAGATCGCCTTATCCATAAGTCCGTTTACCGTTCACCGTTCGCCGTTACGTTCACCGTTCCCCGTTCCCGTTGACCGTTTTCGGCAAACGGCAGACGGCGAACGTAACGGCAGACGGTAAACGGCAAACGTCATTCCTTCATTAGGTCGGCCTGGTCGACGTCGACTCGGCCAAAGTTCTGGTAAATGCCGATGATGATGGCCAGCGCGACGGCCGCCTCGGCCGCCGCGAGCAGGATCACGAAGATCGCGAACATGCTCCCGTGGATCCCCGCGCCGGGGACGTACTGCGAGAAGGCGACGAAGTTCAGGTTCGCCGCGTTGAGGACGAGCTCGACGCCCATGAGAACGCTCACGGCGTTGCGGCGCGTCAGGATCGTGAAGATCCCGAGCGTGAAGAGCGCCGCGCTGAGAACCAGGAAGTTCTCGAGCGGATGACGGGAGAATACGAAATCCATCATGCGCTCCCTGCTCCCGGCTCCCGGCGTCCGGCTCGGAGCTCGAAGCTCGACGCTCGAAGCTTCACTCTTTCACTTCCTTCCGCGCCAGGTACGCCGCCCCGACGAGCGCCGCGAGGAGGAGCACGGAGACCGTCTCGAACGCGAGCAGGTACGGCCCCATGAAACCGCGCCCCAGGGCGCGCGTCAGCCCCTTCTCGACGACGAAGTCGGCCTCGTCGCCGGCGCCCAGCGCGCCGAACGGGACCCACGGGGATTCCCCGCCCTCGTCCTCCAGGCGGACCTTCCAGCGGTACGGGCCGTCCTCGAGCCGCTCGAGATCGACGGCCGCCCGGGCGCCTCCCTGCGGCGTGGGCGCCAGGTAGGAGAACTTCCGCTCCGGCAGCTCCTTCCAGCACTTCGCCGGGTCCTTCTCCTTCGCGTCGTACTTCGAAACCCCGAAGCGCGCGAGGGCGTTGCCCGCGGCCGGAACCCGGATCGAGGCCTGGAGTCGCACGAACCCGTCCAGGACCGTCGGATTCTTCTCGGAGATCCCCGTCCTGCCGTCCCCCTGCGTCATCGAGAGCTCCGCCGCCACGTCGGGGCGGGCGCCCGTGGCGAGGAAGACGCCGGGCTGGGGCTTCGGCGAGACGTCCCACCGGTGGCCGTAGACGAAGGCGGCGACGAGGAGCACGAAGAGGCACGCGCACGCCACGATGGACGCGGGGCCCGGCGACGATTCGTTCGACACCTTCACGTCCGTGATCTTGTGGGTCAGCATGATCGCGAAGATGATGAGCACGAGGATGCCGCCGACGTAGATCAGGATCTGCGCGGCGACGATGAAGTCGGCCCGCGCGAAGGCGTAGAGCGACGCCACGGCGAAGAGCACCGTCAGCAGGGCGAACGCGGAACGGACGATGTTCCTGGAGAGCGCCACGGCCGCCCCGCCCCCGAGAGCGGCGGCCGCGAACACGTAGAAGAAGAAGTTCAGCAGCAGTTCCGAGAGGGGCATAGCAATCTTATCCCGTCACGCCGCCGGCCCCGAAGGTTGTGCTTCAGCCGCCTTCAGGTTCGGAAGGTGGACCGACTCGAGCGGTTCGGGCGGCGGCACGAACATCTCCTTCACGATCAGGCCCAGCACCGCCACGCCGGTCGCGATCCCCAGCCAGAGCCCGGCCCACCGGCTGTACTCCCCGAGCCCGATGGCGAAGAGCGTCATGAACGCGAGCGGCGTCAGCCGCTTCCAGCACAGGTCCATGAGCTGGTCGACGCGGTAGCGCGGGAGCGTCCACCGGAGCCACATCATGAGGAGCACGAGGGAGAAGCTCTTCGCCATGAACCAGAAGAGCCCCTCGAGGAACGGGCTGACGATGAACGTGCGCCCCACGAGGTGTCCGAAGGGCGGCAGCCACCCGCCGAGGAAGAACGTCGTGGCGATCGCGGCGACCACGAACATGTTCGCGTACTCGGCGAGGAAGAAGAAGCTGAAGCGCATCCCGCTGTATTCGGTGTGGTACCCCGCGACGAGTTCCGACTCCGCCTCCGGGATGTCGAAGGGCGTCCGGTTCGTCTCGGCGAGCCCCGCCGTGTAGTAGATCAGGAAAGCGAAGATCGTGAAGGGCGGGTGGCGGAAGATCCCCCACGAGAAAATCCCGCCGTGCCAGTCGGGCGCGAAGCCGAAAACCCCGCCGGTCTCCTGCGCCCTCGAGATCGCCTGCATGTCGAGCGTGCCGTAGATGAGGAGCATGCCGAGGAGCGTGATCCCGACCGGCACCTCGTAGCTGACGATCTGCGCCGCGGATCGCATCGCGCCGAAGAGGGCCCACTTCGAGCCGCTCGACCATCCCGCCATCAGGATCCCGATGACCACCGCGCTCGAAACGGCGAGGACGTACAGGATGCCGACGTTCATCACCGCGGGGGACCAGTCGGCGGTGAACGGGAGCGCCACCCACGCGGCGAACGACCCGCCGAAGACGACGTACGGCGCCAGCCGGAAGAGGAAGGCGTCCGTGTCCTTCGGGATCACGTCCTCCTTCACCATGAGCTTGAGCGCGTCCGCGAGCCACTGGAGGCTGCCGTGCGGGCCGACCTGGTAGGGACCGACCCGCGCCTGCATGTGGGCCGCGATCTTGCGCTCGAGGAGCGTGTTGACGCCGGCGTACACCGCGATGAAGTTCACGATGAGGAAGCAGACGACGAAGATCGCGAGGAGCGCGAACCACCACGGGGCCGTCAGGACGCGGTCCCAGTGCAGGAGGTCCCAAGGGCTCACGTCCGCGAGCAGGGCGGTCATCGGGTTGGTCCGCTACTTGAGCGGGATCCCCTCGTAATGTTCCGGGAAGTCGTAGTCCTTCCGCATGGGATAGCCGGGCCAGTCCTCCGGCAGGAGGATCCGCCTCGGATCGGGATGGCCCTCGTACTGGATCCCGTAGAGATCGTACGCCTCGCGCTCGTGCCAGTTCGCCGTCGGCCAGATGGGACAGAGCGACGCCACGCGCGGGTCGTTCCGGTCGAGCTTCACCTTGATCACGAACCGGTGGTTTCTCGGGATCGAGTAGAGATGGTAGATGGACCAGAGATTCTGCAGGTCGTCGACGCCCCCCACCGAGGCGAGGTAGTCGAACTCGAGCTCGGGGGTGTCCCGGAGAAACTGGCAGACGGCGGCGAGCTGGCCTGTCTCGATCACGGCGAACGGGTCGCCGAGCGGCTCGGCGGCCTCGAGAACGGCGGAAGGAAAGCGGGCGCGGATTCGGTCGCAGATCTCCCGGAAGGCGAGGCCCACTTACCGGTCCTCCCCCGGGGGCGCGGTGCGCACTTCACCCAAGCTCTTGAGCCACTCGAGGTCCCCCTTGGCCCACACGTAGACATAGCCCACGAGGAGGATCACGAGGAAGACGCCCATCTCGATGAAGGCGACGGGGCTCGACTGGCTGACCTCCTTGAAGATGGTCGTCCACGGGAAGAGGACGGCGATCTCGACGTCGAAGATCAGGAAGATGAGCGCAATGATGTAGAAGCGGACGTTGAACTGGATCCACGCGGTGCCGATCGTCTGCTCCCCGCACTCGTACGTCTCGAGCTTCGAGGCGTCGGGACGCTGGCGGCGGATGAGCCGGCCGGCGACGAGGGAGCCCAGGATGAAACCGCAGGCGACGAGCAGGTACACCAGTACGTTGGCGAAATCGAAGTACATGAGTGGCTTCCCCGCCGGTCCCTCCGCTCGGCCGGAAGGTGTTGGATCGGCGGATAATAGCAGACCCCGTCGAAGAGGCGCAACTAAAACGAAAGGCGGGCTTCAAGCATCACGCATCCGGCATCCGGGGAGGAAGAAATGGGCGCTCCCGCTGATTCCCGATGCTGGATTCCAGGTGCCCGGTCAATGCTCATTGACTTGGGGGTTCGCACCCGTAAGATAGCTCCCGCCCGAATTGCGGGAGAAACCATGCGGATCGTTCCAGCCCTCGCGCTCGTCCTCGCCCTCGCGGGCTGCGCCACGATGAATCCCCAGTCCCCGGGGATGGAGATGGCCGTCTTCGACGACATCCCCGCCGCGCCGGGGATGACGTACGAGAGCGGGTACGGCCACCGGAACCCGTCGGGCGACCTCCGCAGCTACACGCAGGTCTACACCGGCTCGCGCCGGTCCGAGGACGTGCGCCGGTTCTATGAGGAGGCGCTCCCGGTCCACAACTGGAAGCAGATGTCGTCCGAGGGGACCGACCGCGCCACGCTCGTCTTCGAGAAACGGGCGGAGCGGTGCACGATCACCATCGAGCCCTCGGGCAGCATCCTCAAGGTCAAGGTCCTCGTGGGCGGCAGGAACTAAGATGGCCGTCCGCGAGCGCAGCGGCCTGCGGGAACCGCTTCCCGAGGAGGCGGGGGAGCTCACGCTCCTCGACCGCGTCAACGCCTTCGGCGAACGCCACGCCCGCGCCATCATCTTCGTCTCGACCGCGCTGATCATCGTCACCGTCCTCCTCTTCGCCCAGGTCCTCTGGAGCCGCACGCTCTTCGACCGCGTCGAGCGCGACCTCTCCGGCGCCGGGACGACCGAGGTGCTCGAGGCGCTCCGGTCGCGCTACGCCGGCACCGCCGCGGAGCCCCGCGTCCTGGCGACGCTCGGCCACCGCTACGCGGCGGAGGGAAAACTCAAGGAGGCGCTCGAAGTCTACGACGATTTCCTCAAGAAGTACCGGGGCCACATCCTCGCCACCGGCGTCAACCAGTCGCGGTCGAAAGTGGAGGAGAACCTGAAATTCCTCGACGAACAGCGCCCGGGCCTGCTGCGCGAGCCGCTGCTGGACGCCCATCCGGTGCTCACCGCGAAGGTCAAGGGCAATCCCCTCGTGGCCGGCCCGATCAAGGAGAAGCACCCGGTCGCGGTCGTGAAGTTCAAGGGGCGCACCGAGGAGATCCGGATCGAGCTCTACGAGGACGAGGCCCCCAACGCCGTCGCCGCCTTCGTGAGCCTCGCCGAGAAGAAGTACTTCGACGGCCTGGGCTTCACCAAGGTGAACGTCGACGAGCGGCTCCAGATCCAGCCGAAGAAGGAGAATCCCGACGCGTCCGAGCTGGCGTTCGAACCCACGAACCGGCCGGGCGACGCGGGCGACCTCCTCCTCATCCGCAAAGGCGCGCGCAACGCGACGGCGGAGTTCCAGATCCTCCTCAAGGCGGTGACCGACCTCAAGGACGTGACGGTGTTCGGCAAGGTACAGAACGAATCGGGCCAGGCCGCCATCGTGCCGAAGCTCGAGGAGAAGGACGCGATCGAGTCGATCCGTTTCGAGGACAAGCGCGCCCACGCGTACGTCCCGGTCCTCGCGAAGCCCTGACCCGCCCCGGCCCGGACAATCGCTATACAATCGCTGGATGCCCCACCCCGACGAGGCGCGCTTCCGATTCGAGCGCCTCTCCCTCCCGTTGAAGGACGAAATCTACCGCGCCGCGCGCGCCATCGCCGGCTCCGAGGCGGACGCGCTCGACCTCGTGCAGGAAACCTATCTCCGCGCGTGGAAGGCCTTTCCGGCCTACCGGGAGGAGCACCGGTTCCGCTCGTGGATCTTCACCATCCTCCGCCACGCCCACATCGACCTCTGCCGCCGGCGAAAGCTCCAGCCCGCGACGAGCGACCCCGGGGAGCTGCCCGATCCCGAGGCGCCCGGCACTTCCGCGTCGATTCCCGATGACCTGCAGGCGGCGCTCGAACGGCTCCGCCCGGCGCACCATCTCCTGCTCCTGCTGCGCGAGATCCAGGGATTCAGCTACCGCGAGATCGCGGAAATCCTCGACTGGCCCGTGGGGTCGGTGATGTCGGGTCTGCACTTCGCGAGAGCGGCGCTGAAGACTGAGTTGGGGAGCGGAAAGCGGTGAGGGGAGAGGTTCCCCTTCAAGTCAAGCAGGGAGCTGGATGCCGGATGCCGGTCCCTAGTCCAGCGGGTGAAGGGACTGCATCTCCTGCGTGACGATCTGCTTCGCCTTGCCGAGGCTCGTCCCGATCCCGACGAAGTCGATCATCGCGTCGCCCTCCATGATGCCCACGGAGACGATCGCCTTGATCGGGAAGTTGCCGATGCCGACCTCGAGGCTCGCGGCGGAGACGAGGTCGTTCCGCGGCCCCTCGAACCGTTCCAGGATGCGCCGGAGCGGCTCCATCTGGAACGAGCACTTCAGGCCGAGCAGGTCGATGCGCTTCTCCCAGCCGCGGACGTACAGGTAGCCCGCGATCATCGCCGGGGCGACCACGAAGTCGACGGGATGCCAGCGGGTGATGTCGATCGCCTCGTCGCGGATCTTCTCGTCGAGGCGCGTCCCGAAGCGCCCGAAATAGACCCGGCGGCAGGCGTCGAAGAGGAGCTTGTTCTGGTCCTCCATGAAGGCGGAGCGGTCGAGGTCCTGGGTCCCCGTCTCCACGGCGGAGGTGGCGAGCGAGGAGTCCTGGAAACGGGCGAAGTATTTCTGTTCGCGCGTCAGGACCTGCCCGACCAAATCGTCGAAGGGATGGGAGCCGGCATCGTCGACCGGGCACGACAGGAGGCGAGGCAGGAGCGAGCGATCCTTGCCGGCGCGGAGGGAGACGACCTCGTCCGAGGCCGGCCCGCGACGCAGGCCGCCGGAGAGCAGGTCGATCATGCCGTTGGGGATTCCGAAGATGATGTCGAAGGTCGACGGGCCGCGCACCTCGCCCAGGAGGCTGCACTGGGCGAGCTGCTCGAGCCGGTGTTCCCGGTCGGACTCGGAATCCTCGAAGGAGTCGATGAGGCGGGGGGGGGGCGGGGGGGCGGAAGTGAAGTCCTCCAGCGGCCGTCCGCGGGGGAGGAAGTACAGGGGGATCTGGAACGTTTCGAACGTGGGGGCGGGGGAGGGGTTCCAGGAGATCTCGACGGCCTGGGCGGCGGCGGCGAGGGGGAAAAGCGAAAAGACCGCCATCGCGGCGGCCCCCATCACCCCTGCCTTCACCCCAGCCTTCATGACCGCGGGCTCCCGGATCGGGCGCCCTCTCCTAACGCGATAAGTAAACCATGTATTATGGGGAATGTCAACCGGATTCGTAGAAATCGTGAATATTCCCCGGCCCCCGCCCGTTCACTCCCCGGTATGGATGCCCCCGGCCCCCACCTGGGTCCCCTCCTCGACCGCTTCGCCGACGGCGAATGCGACCCCGAGGAATCCCTGCGGGTCCGCGAGCACATCGCCTCCTGCGGCCACTGCCGCGATTCGTTCCGGACTCTGGCCGAACTCAATCGGCGAATCGCCGTCTCGCCGGGCCCGCCCGTGCCGGCGGGTCTCGAGGCGCGCATCCGGAGGACCCTGGACCGGGCCGGAAGCTCGGGACGGGCTCGAAGGCTGATTCCCGCCGCCGCCGCCGCGATCCTAGTGGTCGCCGCGGGGCTGATCCTCATCCCCTCCCCCGCCGGCGCGCAGATCCCCGCCTTCGTCGCCGCCTCGGCCGCCTTCCACGAGAGCCTCGTGGCGAAACCGGCCCTGATGGGGTTGGACAAATCGCCGGAAGAAATCCGCGCCTACTTCCGCCGGGTCTTGAATGCGGACATCGCGGTGCCCGATCTCGACGACGGCGCCTGCGTCGGCGGCTGCCCCTGCGCCATGGACAAGGAGCAGGCCCCGTGGATCCTCTACCGCTGCGGCGACGTCCCGATCTCCCTGATCATCGTCGAGGACGCGACGACCCCGCTGCCCCGCTCCTCCCACCGCTCGAAGAACGGCCGGCCCTACCACGCCTTCAAGATCGGCGCCGACACCGTACTCGTCTGCCGGACCGGCAAGATCACCCACGTCTGGATCTCGCGCCTCCCCGAGGACCACCTGGTGGATTGCGTCCTGGAGACCCGGGAGGGACGCGAGGCATTCACCGGCGAGCGGATTTCGATCCGCGGAGTGACGTGCCGCGCCTGCTGCGCCCTGGCGGAAGCGAAGGCGAAAAAAGTCGCCGGCGTCTCCGGCGCGAAGGTCGATCTGAAATCGATGGAAATGATCGTCACGGGCCGCGAGAATCTGGATCTCGAGCGGATCATCCGCGAACTGCGGGAGGCGGGACTCGATGTCCAGGCGAAATAGCCTCGGCGCCCTCTTCGCCGTCGCGCTCCTCCTCGCGGGCCGCGCGGCCCCGCTCGCGACCTGCGCCTGCCCCGACTGCCCCGCCGGAGGTTCCTGCACCCCCGAGGCCGCCGTCCCTCCGCCCTGCTGCCCGGACGAACCGGAGACTCCTCCCGCGGAGAAGTCGTGCGAATGCCCCCACCTCGAGGCGCCGGACGGCGTGACCGAGGCGGGATTCCTCGCGTTCCATCCGGACGCCGTCGACGTGGCGTCGCCGGACGACTTCGCACAACCCCGTGCCGTCGAGATGACCCTCGCGACGCCGCGCGGTCCGGGTCCGCCCGGCCCCGACGTCCCCCTCTTCCTGCGCGACCTCGACCTCCGGCTCTAGACCGGCCCGTTCCGGTCTGATTCCCCAACTAAAGCCTGGAGGATCCCGTGTTTCTCAAGTACGTGCCGGCCGTCCTCTTCGTTCTCGCGGGCATGGCCGCCCTGCCGCCCGAAGCGACGGCGCAAAGCTGACCCGCCTGAAGCAATCCCTCCCTTCCCCGGGAGGGGTCGGCCGGTCCGGCCGACGGTTTCAGCGTCCGCCTGCGCACGCAATTCGCGTCGCTCGAAGGGCGCCATCCCGACGTCGACCCGATTCCGAACACCCACATCGTCACGCTCGATTGGACGAGGACCGAGCTTGACCTGATGGTGCCCTGGAACGACTGGATCGATCTCGAACTCCAGGCTTTCTACGACGTCAAGAACGTGCACGCGAAGTACAGGCTGCCCGACGGGACTCCCTACGACAACCCCGAGGGCAACCTTCACCACCGCACGGAAAAACTCGAGGGCGTCTCCGACTTCAAGCTCTACTGGAATTTCAACGTGGACGGATGGCGCCTGGGCGCCGGCGTCAACCTGCCGGTGGGCCGGATCGAGCCCAATCCGTACGCGCTCGGCGCCCTCGGCCTCTTTCACGAGCACATCCAGTTCGGCACCGGGACGTGCGATCCCCTGGCGCGCGTCTCGCGGGTGGTCCACGTCATGGAGGGAGTCGACCTCAGCTTCGCCGCGGGAGGCCAGTTTCCGCTGGTCGACAACCGCAAGGGGTATCACGCGCCGGCGACGGCCGACTTCGCCGTCGGCCCGCGGGTCCAGATCACGGACTGGCTCTCGGCGATGGCCTCGTACTCGGTTCTCTGGCAGGGACGGGCGACTTGGGACGGAGCTCCCGATCCGAACACGGGGTACGTGATCCAGGGAGCCCAACTATCGGTTCCGATCCGCCTGGGCTCGGGGATTCTCATCGCGCCCAACATCTACAGGGCCTTCGACGTGAATACGCGCGGGGGATCGGACACCTTCAAGCTCGACTGGATCGCCGGCCTCTCGATCGAAATCCCCCTCGGCGGCGGGCGCAAGCCTCCGGAGGAGGAGCATCACCACTGAAGCAGCGCGGCCTCCAGCGCGAAGCCCGGGCCGACGGCGGCAACGAGACCGCGGTCGCCCGCCTTCGGCGTCCCTGACTCGAGAAGATCATGCAGGATGAAGAGCACCGCCGCGGAGGAGAGATTGCCGACGCGCCGGAGCGAGTCGCGCGACCACCGGATGTCGACGCCGAACGCGGAATCGTAGGCGTCCAGCACGCGGGCGCCGCCGGGATGGAGCGCCCAGTGGCGGATGTCCTCCACGCGCAGGCCCCATTCCTTGAGAAGCCGCCGCACCGCGGGGGCGACCCGCTCGACGACGATGGCGGGCACCGACTGCGACAGCACGAGGCGGAACCCGTCGTCGACGAAGTCCCATCCCATGGCGTCGCGCGTCCCTTCGAAGAGCTCCGATCCCCACGCCGCGATGCGAGGGCCCTGGCCGGCGTCGGACTCAACCACGACCGCCGCCGCCCCGTCTCCGAAGAGCGCCGTGCCGACGAGGTTGACCGGCGTCGCCTCCGACGGCCGGAAGGTCTGGCCGCAGAGTTCCACGGACAGCAGCACGGCGCGGCCCTTGAGCGCCTGCGCCGCCCGGCCCAGGAGCGCCGCGCCCCCCGCGCACCCGATCCCGAAGAGCGGATTGCGCTGGCAGTCGGGCCGGAATCCCAGCTCGGCCGCGAGGAGCGCGTCCACGCTCGGCGTCGCGAGCCCCGTCGTGGTCGTGAAATAGAACTGATCGATGTCGTCCGGCCGTACGCGGGCTTTTTTCAGCGCCTCCCGGATGGCCCGGCCGCCCAGCTTGACAGCGTGCTCGACGTAGTCGGCGTTGCGCCTGGAAAAGGGGTGGTTCTCGAAATAGTACGCGGGCGGAAACGCCAGGTACCGGTCATGGACGCCGGCCCGGTCGAAGATCTCCAGGAGCGCCGCGAGCCGGGAATGGTCGCCGAAAAACCGGGCGCACACCTCCCGGGCCTCCTCCTGGGAGATCCGGTGGTCCGGGAGTGCCACCGCCGTCGACGCGATACGGGCCATAACGTGTGTCTTCAATGGTTAATGTCGCCCAAGGATCGGATATTCATCCCTTTCTCGCCGGGTGAAAGCGCCGGCGGCGTCGTATTATCACTGGAGCGATCAGGTCCTCCCATAGGAGCCGTTATGCGCATCGCCGCGATCCTCGCCCTCTTGCTCGTTTCCGCCTCCCCGCAGGACAAGCCCCCGGAGGACGTCATCCAGATGAAGTCGGAGGGGAAACTCTACGTCGGGCGGGTCACGGCCATCTCCGACAAGTCAATCGAGATGACGCTCCGCGACGGCAGCCAGAAATCGATCGACGTGAAGGACGTCCACCCGCTCTCGGTGTACAAGCTCCGGGAGGCGCGCATCGACGCCAAGAGCGGAGCGGCCCACTTCGAGCTCGCGGAGTACTGCAAGGCGAACGGCCTGTACGGCTACGCGGCGGGCGAGTACGACAAGGCGGCCACGCTCGACGGCGCCTTCAAGGAGAAATCCCGCCGCGCCAAGGACCAGCTCCGCTCCGAGGAGGCGCGGACCAAGTTCGAGCAGGCGAAGCGGCTGGGCGCCGAGAAAAAGTACAGCGAGGCCCTCGATCTCCTCAAGCAGCTCACGGAACGCTTCACCGACACGCCCTACTTCGAGGAGGCGCGCAAGGAGGCCGACAAGCTCGCCGAGGAGCTGAAGAAGGAGAACGAGGCGAAGCGGGCCGAGATCGAGGAAAAGAAGAGGAAGAAGGAAGAGGAGGCCGCGAAGGCGGTCGAGAACGCCGAGAAGACCGAGCTGAAGAAGGGCCAGGACCTGCTCGCCGAGACGCGCACGGCGTGGGAGGAAGGGCTCGACTGGGAGGCCAAGGGCAACCTGACGAAGGCCGACAAGGCGTGGAAGGTCTCCGACGCCAAGCTCGCCTCCGCCCACGTGATCGTCGAGAAGCTCGAGAAGTCGAATGACGTGAACACGATAAAGTCGGCCAAGGACCTCCAGAAGGAAGTGGACACCTGGACCGTCCGCATCTGCTACCGCCTCGGCCGGCTGTGGGCGACCGAACTCAACTACTTCGAGGCGCTCCCGTGGCTCAACCGCGGGATCAAGCTCGACCCGGACAACCACCTCCTCAACGACGTGCTGCTGACGCTTACGCAGCTGCAGATGCGGAAACGAGCGGCCGGCGGCGGCTATTAGCGCTGATTCTAGATTCTTGATTCCGCCGAGGATCGAAAATCAAGAATCGAGAATCGCCCGCTTCGCTGCTAAAATGGCTTCATGTCCGATGTCTTCGTCGTCAGCGCCGTCCGCACCCCCATCGGCAAATTCCTCGGCGGCCTGAGCTCGCTGCCCGCCCCCCGGCTCGGCGCGGTCGCGATCCGCGAGGCGGTGAAGCGCGCGGGCATCGCCCCCGACGAGGTCGGCGAGTGCCTCATGGGGTGCGTCCTCCAGTCGGGGCTCGGCCAGAACGCGGCGCGCCAGGCGGCGATCTTCGCGGGCCTTCCCCCCTCGATCGGCAGCGTCACGCTCAACAAAGTCTGCGGGTCGGGACTCCGCGCGACCATCGCGGCGGCGCAGGCGATCAAGGCCGGCGACCTCGACGTCGCCGTCGCCGGAGGCATGGAGAGCATGTCGAACGCGCCGTACCTCCTGCCCGACGCCCGTCGCGGCTCGCGGCTGGGACACGCGAAGATGCTCGACGCGATGATCCTCGACGGGCTCTGGGACGGCTTCAACGACATCCACATGGGCGCCACGTGCGAGCTCACGGCCGCGAAGTACGGCATCACGCGCGCGGAGATGGACGAGTTCGCCCTCGGCAGCCACCGGAAGGCCTCCGCCGCGATCCGCGAGGGGAAGTTCCGGCGCGAGATCGTGCCCGTCGAAGTGAAGGGCGACAAGGGCGAGGCGCGGCTCATCGAGACGGACGAAGGCCCGCGCGCGGACGTCGCCCTCGAGAAGCTGGCCCAGCTCAAGCCCGCCTTCAAGCCCGATGGCATCGTGACCCCGGGCAATTCGTCGACGATCAACGACGGCGCCGCGGCGCTCGTCCTCATGTCGGGCGAGGAGATCGCGCGGCGGAAGGCGAAACCGCTGGCGCGCATCACGGGATACGCGACCGGCGGCGTCGAGCCGAAGTGGGTCATGGAGGCGCCGCTCGAGGCGGTGAAGAACCTCCAGAAGAAAACCGGATTCAAGCCGCAGGACGCCGACCTCGTGGAGATCAACGAGGCGTTCGCCGGCTCGACCGTGGCGCTCATCCGCGAGCTCAAGCTCGACCCGGCCCGCGTCAACGTCCACGGCGGCGCGGTCGCGCTCGGCCACCCGATCGGCTGCAGCGGCGCGCGCATCCTCGTCACGCTCATCCACGCCCTCCAGGATCGCAAGCTCCGGCGCGGCCTCGCGACCCTCTGCATGGGAGGCGGCAACGGCCTCGCCCTCACCGTCGAGCTTGTTTGACCGGGGGGCCCCGCGCTATCCTGTGCGCGCCCCATGAACTTCGATCTCTCCGAGGACGAACGGCTCGTCCAGCAGACCGCCCGCGATTTCGCCGACCGCGTCCTCAAGCCCCGCGCCGCCGAATTCGACCGCACGGGCTCCATCCCCCGAGAAATCCTCACGCAGATGGCCGAGCTCGGCTTCATGGGGATGCTCGCGCCCGAGGAGTACGGCGGGAGCGGCCTGAACAACTTCTGCCTCGCCCTCGTCCAGATGGAGGTCAACCGCGCGTGCGCCTCGACGGGCGTCACGATGTCGGTCCACAACTCGCTCCTGATGAGCCCCATCCTCCGATTCGGCACCGAGGCCCAGAAGCGCGGCTACCTCCCGCGCCTCTGCAAGGCGGAATGGATCGGCGCGTACTCGCTATCCGAGCCCGGCTCGGGATCGGACGCGGGCGCGCTCCGGACGACGGCCGTGCGCGATGGAAAACACTACGTCGTCAATGGGACCAAGAATTTCGTGACGAACGGCGGAATCGCCGACCTCTTCGTCCTTTTCGCGAGGACGCACGCCGATCCCGCGATGAAGACGAAGGGGATCAGCGCGTTCCTCGTCGAGCGCTCCGCGAAAGGCCTGACGGTCGGGAAGCACGAGAGCAAGCTCGGCATCCGGGGTTCGACCACGACCGAGGTCTCGTTCCAGGACTGCCGGATCCCCGCGGAGAGCCTCCTCGGCGAGGAGCACGGCGGGTTCAAGGTCGCGATGGTGACGCTCGACGGCGGCCGCATCGGCATCGCGGCGCAGGCGGTCGGGATCGCCCAGGCCTGCCTCGAGGCCTCGCTCAAGTACGCGAAGGAGCGCCGCCAGTTCGGGAAGCCCATCGGCGATTTCCAGGCGATCCAGTGGAAGCTCGCGAACATGGCGACGGACATCGACGCGGGGCGGCTCCTCGTGCTGCGCGCGGCGCGGCTCCGCGACGAGGGCAAGCCGCACATCCTCGAGGCGTCGATGGCGAAACTCTTCGCCGCCGACATGGTCAACCGCCACGCGTCGGAGGCGGTCCAGATCCACGGCGGCGTGGGATACGTGAAGGAATTCAACGTCGAGCGCTACTTCCGCGACGCGAAGATCACCGAGATCTACGAGGGCACGTCCGAGATCCAGCGCATGGTGATCGCGCGGAATCTCCTCAAATGAGACCTCCGCCCAACGCGCTCAAAACGCCCCACGCCGCGGTCGTCCTGATCCCGCCCGAGTCGTTGTGGCCGCCGATCCAAGCCATTCGCCAGATCCACGACGCGCACATCGCGCGATGGATGCCCCACGTCACGCTCCTCTTTCCCTTCCTGCCGGCGGACCGGTTTCCCGAGGCGGAGGAGATACTCGAGTCCGCGTGCCGGGAGGTTGACCCGTTCAAGGTGGAGCTCGCGCGCTTCCAGTACTTCCCCGGGCCGAAGACGGCGTGGCTCGACCCCGAACCCTCCGACGCGGTGCGCGCATTGCAGGCGCGGCTGCAGTCGGAGTTCCCGGCCCACGACGAGGTGTCCCGTTTCCCCGGCGGATTTCGGCCGCACCTGAGTGTCGGCCAGGGGCCACCGGGATTGGCGGAGAAACTGCAGGAGGTGTGGACTCCGCTCGAATTCGAGGCGCGCGAAGTCGCGCTCATCCGGCGCGACGGGCCGGACGATCCCTTCAGGGTACACCGTAGTTTCGCCCTGATATTAAAGTGATATCGTTTTGATATCTTTTTGATATCACCCGACGCATCCAGCATCCTGCATCCCGGGATTGATCCCCTTGATGCCGGATGCCTGCTCCTGGATGCTTCTCTGGGTCACAACCCCAAGGCCACCCCATCGCGCCGCGGATCCGCCACTCCCGTGATCGTGCCGTCCGCGTCGATCGAGACGGCGTGCACCCCGCCGAAGAAGAGATCCTGGGCGCGGCGCTCGACGACCCGGCCCGACCACGCCTCGCGGACCCGCTTCCGCACGGCGAGATCGAGATCGCCCTCGAGCCACAGCGTCTCGTCCTCCCAGTGGATGCGGCCGGCCGCGACCGATTTTTCCAGGTCGAATCCGAAGAGAAGGGCGTTCGCCAGCACCTGCGCCATCGCGGGGAAAATCCGCAGGCTCCCGGGCGTGCCGAGCGCGAGCCAGGGACGGCCCCCTCGGAAGACGATCGTCGGCGCCATGTTGCTCACCGACCGGCGCGACGGACCCACGCTGTTGCGCCCGCCGGGGCGCCGGTCCATGTCGGAAATGTCGTCGTTGAGAAGAATGCCCCACCCCGGCACCACGACCCCCGAGCCGAAGAAGTGGCCGATCGTCTGGCTCATCGCCGCGACCGTGCCGGCCTTGTCGACGATCGTGAAGTGCGTCGTGCCCGGCGATCCCGAAACCGGCGCCGACCCCGGGGCGAGCCCGAGCGTCGAGAGATCGACCTTGAAGACGTCGGGGTCTCCGATCACCGGCTCCAGCGCCTTGAAGAGATCCCGAAACGTCTCGGCCATGAAGGGCACGGTCTCCGCGCTGTTGTGGCCGAGCCGCGCCACGCCGCGCTTTTCAAATCGGCCGAGCGCCGCGAGGATACCCGCCCCGCCGCGGCTCGGAGGCCCCATCGTGGCGATCCGCGCCCCCGCGACTTCCCCGCGCAGCGGCTCGCGGATCTTGACCTCGTACTTTTCGAGATCGCGATCGCCCCAGACGGGCCCCGTCGCGTTCGCCGCCGCCGTCATCGCGCGGCCGATTTCGCCGGTGTGGAGCTCCTCGAAACCCGCCTCGGCGATCTTCCGGAGCGACCGCGCGAGGTCCCGCTGGACGAGCCGCTCGCCGGGCTTGAACCGCCGGCCCTCTTTCATGAAGATCTTCGCCGCGTCCGGGAATGACCGCAGGGTCCCTTCGAAGAGCCCCGAGACGTACGCGTAGACTTCCGAGACTTCGAACCCCTTCTCCGCGAGCTCGATCGCCCGACGCGCGAGCCGCTCTCTCGGAATCCCGCTTCCCCATTTCTTCAGCGCCAGGTCAAGCGCGCGGCCGAGTCCCGGTACCGTCGCCGACGAGGGCCCGATCTTCGGCGTCCAGGGGAGCGTCGCGCCCTTGGGGTAGAAATGCTCCTCGGTCTGGATCGAGGGAGTGACTCCGCGAAAATCAACGGCGACGGTCTGCGCCGGGTCGCCCTTGGGCGCGACGAGCAGGTACCCGCCGCCGCCGAGGCCCGAGGCGAAGGGCTCGACGACGCCGATGGCGAGCGACACCGCGACCGCGGCGTCGATCGCGTTCCCGCCCCCGGCGAGGATCTCGCGTCCCGCCTCCGCGGCGAGCGGATGCGCGGCCACGACCATTCCGACCTTCGAACGGGCGACTTTCGACATGGCCGGGGATTCTAACGGCGACTCCGGTAGACTGAAAAGGATGTCCGAACGGGTCCGGTGGTGGCGGAGCCGGCCGGCGCGGATCGGACGCGCGGTCCTCATCGGACTGGGCATCCCCTTCTTCCTTCTGGCGGTGATCGCGATGGGCTTCGGCGACCGGTTCATCTTTTTCCCGACGCGCTATCCCGAGGGGTCCTGGAAGGACCGCGAGCGCGCCTCCATCCCCATCGACGAGGTCGAGTTCACGATCTCCGACGGGACGCGCCTCGTGGCGTGGCACTCGCGGCCGTCCGACCCCCGCTGCACCTTTCTCTACTTCCACGGCAACGCGGGGAACATCAGCGACCGCGTCGAGGTCTTCGAGGCGCTCGCCTCGATCGGGGTCGCCGTCTTCGGCGTCGACTACCGCGGGTACGGCAAGAGCGGCGGGACGCCGAGCGAGGCCGGGATCCTCGCCGACGCCGAGGGCGCGTGGGCCCACCTGACGCTCCGGCTCGGCGCGCCCGCGAACAAGGTCGTCCTCTTCGGGAAATCGCTCGGCGGCGCGTGCGCCATCGACCTCGCGTACCGGGTCCCCGCGGCGGGACTCGTCATCCAGTCCTCGTTCACCTCGGTCGCGGATCTCGCGTCGCGCGCCGTCCCGCTCTTCCCGGCGAAATGGTTCCTGAAGTCCGAGATGAACAACGTGATGAAGATCGGCGCGGCGAAGTGTCCGACGCTCGTGGTCCACAGCAAGGACGACGAGATCGTCCCCTTCGCCCACGGCGTCGCGCTCTTCGAGGCCGCGCCCCAGCCGAAATGGTTCGCGGAGCACCACGGAGTGGGCCACAACGACCTGATCTACGCCCAGCGGGCGGAATGGTTGAAAGAGCTGGACGAGTTTCTCGATCACATCGGATTGACGAAGACCAAGCCCTAGCTTCCAACCGGCGCTTGTGGATTGCGGATCCCGATCAACGCTCCTTGCGGTACAGCCTCATCGCGATCGGCGACGCCACGAGCACGAGGAGGGCGGAGGCCGCGAAGACCCACGCCACATCGGTGGGCGCCACGGTGCCGTGCATGAGACCTCGCGAGGCGTTCGCGAGGTACGTCACCGGATTGCGCCCCACGACCGCCCGCAACCACGGGGGCATCGTCGAGAGGTTGACAAAAATATTGCTCGCGAACGTCAGCGGCATGAGAAAGATGAAGCTCGTCGTCATGACGGACTCCGGGCTCTTCACGAGCATGCCCACGATGATCCAGAGCCACGAGAGCGAGAAAGCGAAGACGAGCACCAGCCCGACGGCCAGGACGACGCCCGCCAGTCCGCCCCCGGGCCGGAACCCGATGATGAAGCCGATGATGATGATGATCGTGGAGGCCACCGAATAGCGGATCAGGTCCCCCGCCAGCGCGCCGAAGAGCGGAGCGGGCTGCCACATCGGGAGCGATCGGAACCGGTCGTACAGGCCCTTGCGGATGTCGCCGTTGAGCCCCACCCCGGTGTAGACCGTGATGAAGAGGATGGTCTGCACCACGACCCCCGGCAGGAGGTACTGGATGTACTCGCGGGGAGTCCCCGCGAGCGCGCCGCCGAAAATGTAGGTGAAGAGGATCGTGAACATGATCGGCGTCACGATCACGTCGAAGAGCTGGAACGGCACGTGCTTGATCTTCAGCAGCGCCCGCCAGGCGAGCGTGATCACGGCGGACGGCGCGGAGGGCGGCGCCGGGCGGGCGCGGAGCGCCAGCGCCTCGTGCGTCCTGTCGCCCGTCGGTAGCGCGTCGCTGCTCATGGCCCGGTCTCCGGCGTCGCGGCTTCGGCGGGCCGTCCGGTGAGGGCGAGGAAGACCTCGTCGAGGCTCGGGTTCCCCACCGAGAATTGGCCGATCTCGACTCCGCGATCGGCGAGGGCCGTGAGGATTCGAGCGGCCTGCGCCGGTTCCTTGAGCCTCGCGGCCACCTCCAGCGGCTCCGATACGGGGAGGACCCCGTCTCCCAGGATTCCCGACACCAGCTCCTGCGCGAGCGCCCGCTGATCGGCTCGAATGAGACGCACGTGCAGGGCATTGGAACCGACGGACGCCTTGAGCTCGGCGCTCGTGCCCTCGGCGATGACGCGCCCGTGATCGATCACGGCGAGCCTCTGCGCGAGCCGGTCCGCCTCGTCCAGGTATTGCGTCGTGAGCAGGACCGTGGTGCCCGCCGCGGCGATCCGACGCACGAGTTCCCAAACCTGGTTCCGGCTCCGGGGATCGAGTCCGGTCGTCGGCTCGTCGAGAAAGAGGACTTCCGGAATCGCCACGAGGCTGGCCGCGATGTCGATGCGGCGCCGCATGCCGCCCGAGTAGGTCAGCACCTGCCTGCCCGCGGCGTCCGCGAGTCCAAACGCCTCGAGCAGTTCCTCCGAGCGCCGCCGGGCGGCTTTCCACGCCAATCCCAACAGGCGTCCCACGAGGACGAGGTTCTCGTGGCCGGTGAGATCCTCGTCGACGGAAGCGTACTGTCCGGTCAGGCTCACTTTCTCGCGGACGATCCGGGCTTCGCGCGCCACGTCGTGGCCCAGGACCGTGGCGGTTCCGGCATCAGGCCGGAGCAGCGTGGCCAGGACGCGAATCGCGGTCGTCTTGCCGGCGCCGTTCGGGCCGAGGAGTCCGTAGACCGACCCCGTGCGGATGCGGAGATCCAGACCGTCGAGGGCGCGCGTGGCCCCGAAGGTCTTGACCAGGCCGTTCGTTTCGATGGCAAATGACATTGGCGAATCTGAAGAATAGTCGAACGAGACGGGCGGGATTCGACACAAAAAGGCGCGCTAATACAAGGGCTTCAATTCCTCGCGGGAAGCGCAACGAAGGACTTGGGACCCAGGACCAACGCAGGACGCAGGACTCAGGACTCCGGACTTCCTTTCTATCGGGTCGGGCTAGGGTGCTTCGGCTGGTAGAGTCCCATCTCGCCGCCGCCCGGCACCTTCATCGTGATGAGCGTTCCCCACGGCTGGTCGTGGACCTTCCCCTTGAACTTCACGCCCTTCTTCTTGAGCGCGGCCACCGTGGAGTCGAGGTTGTCGCACGTGAGGAAGAGCTCGTGGCGCTCGCCGGACTTGCCCATCGTGGGATGGACGCCCAGCTCGGCCGGAGGGAGCGCGAAGATGAGCCACCCGCCGCCGGCGTCGACCGACGGCATCTCGAGCACGTCGCGGAAAAACTCCCGCGTCGCCTCGGCCTTCTTCGCATAAAGGATCGCATGGGCACCGGTGATCATGGCGTTGTCTCCCTCTGGCAGATTTTCGATTCTTGATCCTAGGCGCGCGCCTTCGCCGTCTTCTTTTTCGGCGCCGGTCTCGGCCGGCCCTGGCGCATGGAGTCGCGCAGTTTCACGTAGTGTTCGATGTACTTTCGCGCGGGCACGCGCCGGATCGCCTCGCCGATCACGTCGAGCGCCAGGTCCTCGACCCTCGTGAACCGGATGCAGCTCTTCCCCATGTCGATCTTCTTGCCCGACTTGGCCCACGCCTGCTGGAACCAGCGCCCGTTCTCCGTGTTGCCGTAGATGCACATCAGGTAGACCGACATGTAGTTCTTCTGCGACGCCAGTCCGGCGAAAGGCAGGGGCTGTTTCGGATCGCAGTGATAGCCCGCGGGGAAGATGCGGTGAGGGACGTAGTACCCGATCATCCCGTACTGCAGGCCCTCCTCGTAGTCCTTGTCGAGGTTCGCCAGGATCGTCTCGCGAACGATCTGAATCGCGGCCCGGCGATCCTCGGGGAGCTTCGAAAGGTAGTCCTGCACGGACGTGGCGGCGATCTTCATGGGGAGTACGTATGTAGCCATGGGAGCGAGCGGCGGTCAAAGAAAACGGCCCTCGACCTAGAGAGACCGGCGCAGGAGCGGCGGCTCGTCCCCCGCCCGGTTGCGCCACGCGAGGGCGAGCGCGTCGCGCGCCTCGGCGGCCTTGACGGCCTTCAGCAGGACCTGGGTCGCTCCTCCCCGGCCCCACCCGCCCTTGACGGGAACGAACGACTTCGGGGAGGCGGCGATGACCTGCTTCTGCTGGCTCGGGGTGAGCATCACGACTCCCCACGCGGCGTCCGGGCGGATCGTGGCAAAGATCTTCCCGCGCACGCGGAAGTCCGGATGATCCATGTGCTCGCCCTCGCTCGTCCCGGGAAAGCTGAGCGCGAGCTTGCGAAAGCCGTCGGGCGTCATTCCCCTGCAGGATACCGGAGCCCACGGGTGTTTAGTACGATGAAGCCGTGATTTCCAACCTCATCCGCCGGACCTACGACGCGCGCGCGCCGCTCTACAACGCGATCGTGCGGGTGCTCTCGTTCGGCGGCGACACCGAGTACCGCCGGCGCGCCGTCGAGGCGCTCCACCTGCGGCCCGGGGACCGCGTCCTCGACATCGGCTGCGGCACGGGACTCAACTTCAGAGACATCGCCAAGGCCGTAGGCCCGACGGGACTCGTCGTCGGGACCGACCTGAGCCACGGGATGCTGAGCGAGGTCGAGGGACGGCCCAACCTGCGGCTCGTCCAGGCGGCGGCGTCGCAGGAAGTCTTCCGGCCCGGGACGTTCGACGCGATCCTCTCGACGTACGTCATCAGCACGATCCTGGACGAGGAGATCCTCGGGCCGCTCTGCCGGGCGCTGAAGCCGGGCGGGCGGCTCGTCATCGCCGACGACTCGCTCCCGCCGGGATGGTTCATCGGGCCGCGCTTCATGTTCGGGCGGATGTTGCGGAAGGGTTGGCCCGACCTCAAGGGCGACACGATCCGCGCGCTGCGGCCGCTCTTCACCGATCTCCACGTGGCCCACTGCCACTTCGGAATGATCTACATCATCTCGGGCCGCCGGCGATGAACCGGCTCCCCTTCGCGATCGCGGGGGTCGTGCTCGCCATCTTCTTCGGTTTCCACGGCTTCACGCTGCTCACCCGTGAGCCGGCACACCTGCAAGAAGTCCCGGGAGTTGAGGACTACCCGCTCGAGATCGGCCTGACGTGGGTGTACGAGTCGGGGCCGGGCCTCCAGGTGGTCCGGAAGGTGGTCTCCGGCACTCCGGAGCACCTGCGCTGGTACTCGATGCAGTTTGACCTGCCGCTCCTCGGGCGGAAGACGCTGCTGATGCGTCGATCCCGCGACGGCGTCCTGGCCCGGCGCGACAACGTCGAACAGACCATCATGAGATTTCCAATGCGACCCGGGGATGGCTGGACCATCGACTTCCCAAACGAGGATCTCGCGGAGTGCACGGTCCTCCAGCCCGAAGAGATCGACGTGCTCTCGACGAAGGCGATGGCTTCCAAGGTGAGAGTGGTGCGGACCAACCGCAAGACGGGCAAGAAGACGACCGATCACGAATGGTACGTCCGCGGGATCGGCCTCGCGAAAATGGAAGTCACCTTCGGGCTGAAGGCGACGTTCCACCTCATCCGCTTCGAGCGGGCGGCCGCTTCGGAAGGAATTCCGGCAATCCCGAAGAAATGACGATCCCCTCCTGCCGGAACCGCAGGAGGATCCGTTTCCTCAGCTCGTGCAGCGCCAAGCCTTGATCCTCGTATCGCATCACGCGTCCGAAGACCAAGAACCGGAGCGAATTGGGCCCCGGGCCGGACGTCATCCGCACGGCGGGCTCGTGATCGGTCACGAATCCGGCGATCTCCGCGTGCGCCTTCTTCGCCTCCTCCGCGAGGATCCGCTCGACGCGGTCGGGATCGGAGTCGAGCGCCACCTCCACCTCGATCGAGACCCCCATCGCGCGGTCGGGCAGGCTGTAGTTCGTGACGATCTGCTCGGCGAGCCGCCGGTTGGGCACGATGACGAGGTTACCGTTGGGCGTGCGGATCGTCGTGCTCCGCCACGTCATGTCCGAGACGTACCCCTCGTCCCCGCTCTCGAGCTTGATGACGTCGCCCAGCCGCACCTGCCGGCTCAGCCCCGTGTAGAGCCCCGCGAAGAAATTCTTCAGCGTGTCCTCGAGGGCGAGCGCGACGGCGAGGCCGCCGACGCCGAGGGCCGTGAGGAGCGGCGTCACGGGGATCCCCTGCACGTTCAGGAGGACCAGGAGGCCGACGATGATCACGACCGCCTTGATCAGGTGGCGCGTGAGGCTGCTCGCGGGACGGCCGGCGCCGGGCAGGCGCGACGTCGCCGCGATCGCCAGCAGGTGCGCCCCGATGAAGGTCCCCGAGAGCATGAGGAGGATGAGGTCGCCCTCGCGCAGCGCCTTCACCGTGGCCAGCGGCAGCGTGGAGAGATCGGCCGCCACCCAGATCCCGCCGAGCACGCACCAGATGAGGACCCAGCGGCGGAGCCCCGCGACGGTGCGGTCGTCGAGCCGCGAGAGCGCCGGCCGCGACCGGCCCACGATCCAGCGAAGCAGGAGCCCGAGGACGAGCGATGCCGCGATCACGCCGACGGGCAAAAGGTGGTGAAGCCAGCTCACGGACGAAGGGAGTTCCTGAATTGCCACCTGTGTAGGAAACGACGAGAGCGCAATCCGGTCAAGGGGTGAAGCTTCCCGTTCCCCGATTCCCGTACCCCGCTCCCGACGCTTCGCGCATCCCGCCCGAGAAGAGGGTTCTACAATGGAGGCCGATGCAGGACCGACCCGTCGACCTCGGCCCGGCGCCGGAGTTTGAATCCGCGGATCTGGAGGGCCGAAAAATCCGGCTCGCCGATTACCGCGGCCGGAGCGCGGTGGTGCTCGTCTTCCTCCGCGGATTCGGGTGACCCTTCTGCCGCCGTCACCTGGCGCGGTTGCGCCGGGACAAGGACCGATTCGCGAAGCGCGGCGCGGAGATCCTGATCGTCGCCCCCCACGACGCCGCGACGGTCAGCGAGTATTGGCGGAAGAAGGATCTCTCCTTCACCGTCCTGCCCGACCCCGACCATCGACTTGCGGACCTGTACGGCCAGCGCTGGGGATTCCTCCATCGCCTTCAGCTGCCGTCGGTCATAGTGATCGACAAGAACGGCAAGATGCGGGCGCGGCACGACGGGAGTTTCATGTGGGATATCCCGTCGAACAAGGATGTTCTGACCTTGCTGGAGGTTATCTGAGTGAGAAAACCAGGGCGAAAAACTTGTGATGACCGATGACAGATGACGGTCATCAGTCATCGCGCGCTGGAGTTTTCTGGCTTGCGTCCTAGAAGAGCTCTCTAACCGGGCTACCGCCGTCGATCACCTTCATCGGGCGCGGGACCTGGATCAGCTTCTTGTCGGTCTGGATCCCGAAGGCGTGGTAGATCGTCGCGAAGAGGTCGTTCACCGGCACGCCACGTTCCGCGATCGACATCCCCAAGGCGTCCGTCCTTCCGATTACCCGACCCGGCTGGATCCCGCCGCCGCCGAGCGCCACCGACCACGTCGTCCAGTGGTCTCGCCCATTCGCCGCGTTGATCTTCGGCGTACGCCCGAACTCCCCCATCCACAGGATCAGCGTGTCCTTGAGCATCCCGCGGCGGTTCAAGTCCTCCACGAGCGCCGCCATCGGCCGGTCAATGTCCGTGCAGAGCGTCTTGACCCGTTCGAAATTGTCCGCGTGCGTGTCCCAGTCGCCGTACATGACCTCGACGAACCGGACGCCCGACTCCGCGAGGCGGCGCGCCATGAGGCACGCGCGGCCGAAATCGGTGTTGCCGTACAGGTTGCGCACCTCGAGCGGCTCCTGCCGGACGTCGAACGCCTTCACGCGCTCGCTCGTCAGCACCTTGTACGCCTTCTCGCACGCCTGCCGCCGCGCCTGGATCCGCTTGTCCTCGTGCTGCTCGGCGAAGCCCGCCTCGAACTGCTGGAGCATCCGCCACCGCCGTGCCAGCCGCTCGCGCGGATTGTTCTGGACCGGCAGGACGTCCTCCGCGGGATCGGCGAGCCGGTCGAAGACCACCGGCGCCCACTCCGCGGGAAGGTACCCGCAGCCCGCAGGCGGCGCGCTGCCGATGACCACCGCGGGCGGCAGGTCGTCGACCTCCATCCCGAGCTCCGACGCCACGATGCTACCCAGGTGCGGGTGCTCGATGTCCGCCGCCTTCCGGTACGCCGTGTGGAGCAGGTACTGGGCCGTGTCGTGGTTGGGATCGTGCGAGTTGACCGTGCGGATGAGCGAGAGATGCTTCATCTGCTTCGCGGTGAAGGGCAGGTGCTGGCCAATCTTGATTCCGGACGCGGTCGTCTCGATCGCCTCGAACGGCCCGCCCGTCTCGGTGCCCGGCTTCGGATCCCACGTGTCCATCTGGCTCGGCGCGCCCATCATCCAGAGGACGATGCACCGCTTCGCCTTCACCGGCCCCGTCGCCTCCTGGGCGAGGAGCGGGATCCCGAACTTGGCCGCGAGCGCAGACCCTGCGGACATCGCGACTGAGAGCCGCAGAAACCCACGCCGCGAACAAGTGCAATCGGTCATTCTGTTGGCTCCAAAGCTTCAGAGCTTCACAGCGGTAATTCAACCTGCCGCTATGAAGCTTTGAAGCTCTGCGGCTCCTAGTGGATGAACAGGAACTCCGAAGAGTTCAGCAACACCCATAGAACGTCTTCGTACGGCTTCTTCCCCTCCCATCCCGCGCGCTTCTCGACGTAGTCGACGTACTCCTCGCGCTCGCCGCGCGACGCGGGCCGGTTCACGATCGAGAGGAAGATCTCGTCGATCCGCTCCGTCGCCTTGGTCTTCTTCGACATGATCCTGCCGAGCATCGACGGGCCCCAGTACGCGTTGATCATCGACTGGATCCGCTGGTTGTTCATGAACTTCATCGCCATCCGCGGCGTGCCGAACCCGGGGTTCTCCTCGGGATCGCGCCCCTTCGGCAGGAGGAGCTCGCGCGCCCAGCCGTAGAAGAGGAGCTTCACGACCTCGGGGTCCTTGAACTGTTCGCCCGCGATCTCGCTCGCCTCGATCCTCTGGTACATCTCGCGGTGGACGTCGTGCAGGTTGAAGACGTCGGTGAAGACGCGCATGAACTGGATCGGCCCCATGGGCTTCAGCGGCCCCGCGGCGTACAGCGCGCGGTCGGCCTCCTTGCCCTTCGATTCCATCTGGTAGACCTTCGACGTGACGATCATCCGGAGCAGTTTCCTCAGGCTCCACCCCTCGCGCTCGAACTCGATCGCGAGCCGCGCCGCGAGCTCGTCCAGGTTCTTCTCGATCGGCGTGGAGAGCAGGCGCCGGCCGAAGAGCTGGCGCCAGGTGCGGTCGATGAGCGCGCGCGAGCAGTCCTTCTCGGCGGTCGTGAGCGTGAAATCGGCGAGCGCCTCCCCGAGCGCCTTGTCGGGCGCGGGCTCGCGGCCGTCGAGGAACCGCGGCTTCACGCCGCGCATTTCGCCGAGGTCGTCCCGCTTCGCCCCCGCGGGCGGCATCTTCCGCTCGATGAGGTCGCCGGCGTTCCGGAGCGGCCGGAAGAACTCCATGAAGCCCCAGAATTCCTGCTGGGTCATGTCGCCGAAGGGATGGTCGTGGCACTGGGCGCACCGGATGTCCTTCCCGAGGAAGAGGCGCGCGCTCATGACGGCGAGCTTCACGGGGACGGGGTCGCCGCCGAGGTGCTTCAGCGCGTAGTTGACCGCCGGGAATTCGCGCCGCGACCCGCGGTCGGAGAGGAGCGCCCGGACGATCCGGTCGTACGGCACGTCCTCGTGGAACTGCGTCCGCACCCAGCGGCGGAGCGGCCCCATGTCGGCGCGCCCGAAATCCTGCGAGGTCATCTGGTGGTCGATGAGCGCGTCGAGCCAGACGTCGGAGAGGAATTCCGCGCACTCGTCCGCGAGGAGCATCCGGTCGACGAGCTTCCCGCGCTTGTCGGGCGCCTTGTCGACCGTGAAGGCGCGGATCTCGTCGGGCGTCGGGAGACGGCCGTAGAGGTCGAGCGTGACGCGCCGGTAGAAGACGAGATCGGTCGCGGGCCGGGCCGGCGTGGCCCCCTTGGAGACCCAGTAGCCGCTGAACCACGCGTCGATGGGATTGCCGGGCCCGGTGGGAGTCTTCTCCTGGGGCCCGAAGCCCGACAGGGCGAGAAGAGCGACGATCGCCAGAGCGCGATTCATGGTGTCTCTAAGAACTTCTGGGCCGCATCAAGCATCAGGCATCAGGCATCAGGGGCGCCCTTATCGAGCTTGTTCGCAAACCCGTAATGCGTGATGCGTAATGCGTTATGCGTTCCAATCTTACTACGACGTCGGTGGCCCTGTTCATCCCCGTTTCGCCGAGTCATTCAACGACCTGGGCTTTGGACTTCTGACTTTGGACGACATTGCACTTTGCACTTCGCACTTCCGCACTATTTCTTCGCCGGGCCGTTGCCGATCGCCTTGAGCGTCTCCCGCATGAAGGCGGGGAGGTCGTCGGGCTTGCGGGCCGTGATCAGGTTGCCGTCGACGACGACCTCCTTGTCGACGTAGGTCGCGCCGGCGTTGATCACGTCGTCCTTCACGGCGAAGAAGCACGTGGCGGTGCGCCCCTTGAGAATCCCCGCCGAAACGCAGACCCACAGTCCGTGGCAGATCGCGGCCACGACCTTTTTCGCCTTGAAGAGGTCGGCCACGAGGTGATTGACCGCCTCGTGGCGCCGCAGGATGTCGGGCGCGTACCCGCCGGGGACGACGATCGCGTCGAACTGCTTCGCCGTGACTTCGCGGGCATCCGCCTCCGCCGTCACCGGATAGCCGAGCTTGCTCTTGTACTCGGGCTTCCCCGTCCCGACGAAGACGGTCTTGATCCCCTCTTCCCGGAGCCGGTACGCGGGGTACCAGACCTCCATTTCCTGGTAGAGGTCCTCGACGAGGATCGCGGCGGTCTTGGACATGGTGGATTCCTCACGGCCTCTTGGAGTACGCCTTGGCCTGTTCGTCCGCCTTCTTGGCCACGGGCAGCGGCTTGAACTCCTTCGCGATCTTCCGGAAGAGCTTCACGCCCTCGTCGATCTTCTTCTTGTCCTCGGACTGCGCCAGCTGGATCGCATCGACGTAGAGCTTCTCCCCCTCCTTGCCGACCCGTTCGAGCCCGTCCTCGCCCATCAGCTTGACCTTCTCCGTCGCGAATTTCCCGAGCCGGGTGTACGCGTCGATCGCCTTCGCCCACTCCTTGTCGGCGAGGAGCTTCTCGCCGTCCCCCCGCAGCTTCTGGACCTGGATCCACTCGGGCCCCGTGATCTTCGCCCCGGGGACGCGCTCCTGGATCTTCGCCATCGCCTGGAGCAGCTCGTCGACGCTCTTCGCCCCCAGTTCGCGGGCCAGCTCCTTGCTCTCGGGATCGGCGAAGATCCGGAAGGGGCATTCGTCGAGGACGCCGTACTTCCGCTTCGGGGGCTCGTAGCACATCGAATGGGTCGCGCAGGGGATGTTCCAGTAGCGCGAGCAGAGGGAGACCTTCTTCCCCTTGATCATCACGTCGACCGAATGGGAGGTCACCCGGTGCGCCGCGACGTTGACCCACATCCGCGACGCCTCGATGAATTTCTTGTCGGGGTACACCGTGTTCGCCATCTCGAGGCACGGGTCCGACTCGTCCTTGTGGAACGCGATGTAGATCGGGACGTTCCGGAAGAACGCCTCCTCCTGCGCCTCCTTCCACGAGGCGGCCCAGAGGACGCCGTCCTTCGCGTACTCCTTCTTCGCTTCGGGATCCTGCGCGCCGGAGGCGAGGAGCGCCAGGACCGACACGAACATCCATCGGCGGTTCATGACGGGCGTTTCCCACGTGGGTTATCGCTTCCCGTTCCCCGTGACCCGTGCCCCGTTTTAGACGATTCCCGCTTCGCGCCGGCAAGAAGTCCTGCGTCGGGAACGGGGATCGGGAATCGGGGAACGGGAAGCGGTCTTGATTCCATCGTCCCGCGCCTCATGTCTCGATCCCTATTTGGTCGGCTTGGGCTCCAGGTCCTTGAGCAGGTCCTCCGCCAGTTTCGACGCCTCGAGCGGCTTGAAGTCCTTGGCGATCTGCTTGAGCAGCTTCTTCCCGTCCTTCACTTTCGCCTTCTCGCCGGATTGCGCGAGCTTCGCCGCCTCGCGGAACTGGTGAAGGCCCTCCTTGCCGGTCTTCTCGAGGCCCGCCTCGCCCCACTTGTGGACGCGCGGCAGCTCCGATCGCGTGAGCCGGGTGTACGCCTCGATCGCCTTCGCCCACTCCTTGTCCGTGAAGGCCTGCTCGGCGTCCGCGCGGAGCGTCTTGAACTGCGCCCATTCGGCCGCGGAGAGATGGTCTCCCGGCATGCCGGTCAGGACCTTGGTCATCCCATGGATCAGGGCTTCGACGGTCTGGCGACCCTGGCACCGGCCCAGGTCCACCGCCCCGGCGTCGGCGAAGACGAAGGCGGGAAACTCCTTGGGAACGCCGTACTTGCGGCCGGCCGGGTTGAAGCTCATCGAGTGGGCGGCGCAGGGGATGTTCCAGTAGCGCGCGCAGACCTGGACTTTCTTCCCGTTGACCGTCGCCTCGATCATGTGGGTCGTCAGCTGGTGGGCGGCGACGTTGACCCACATCCGCGACGCCTCGATGAACACCTTGTCGGTGTACACCGTCTCCGCCATCGCGCGGCAGGGTTCCGAGTCGTCCTTGTGGAAGGCGACGAAGATCGGGACGTTGCGGAAGAAAGCCTCGTCGTAGGCCTCCTTCCACGAGGCGGCCCAGAGGACGCCGTCCTTCGCGTACTCCTTCTTCGCCGCGGGATCCTGGGCGCCGATGACGAGGCACGCCAGGGCACCGAGCAGGACCCATCCACGTTTCATGACGGGCGATTCCTACGTGGGGTATCGCTTCCCGTTCCCCGTGACCCGTGCCCCGTTTCGGACGCTTCCCGCTTCGCGCCGGGAACGGGGATCGGGCCCATGGCCACCTGCCCAAAAAAAATCGGCGCGACCCGCGAATCGCGAGCCGCGCCGATGGATTTCGCGGTGCCGGGGACTACTTCTTTTCGTCCGCCGGAATCTCCTTGAGGGCGGCCGCGGCCTCCTTCGAGCAGGGGAGCGGCTTGAAGTCGTTCGCCACCTTGGAGAGGAGCTTCTTCGCGGCCTCCTTGTCGGTCGCGATCATCTCCTTGGCCTGGGCGATCAGCTCTTTGCCCTTGGCGTCGGCCTTCTCGAGCCCCGCCGCGCCCTTTTCCTTGAGCGCCTTCTTCGGGAGCTTGGAGACCTTGGTGTACCCCTCGACCGCCTTCTTCCACTCCTCCTTCTCGAACGCCGCGTCGGCGTCCGCGAGGAGCTTCGCGGCCTGGCTCCACTCGACGACCGAGATCTTCTCGCCGGGGACCTTCTCGAGGAGCTTCTCCTGGACCTTGATCAGCTCGCTCGCGCTCTTGCCGCCCACCTCGCGCTCGAGCTCCTTGCCCTCGGGGTCGGCGTAGACGGTGCACGGAACGCCCGTGATGCCGGTGTACTTGCTGCGCGCCCCGGAGGAGCCCTTCGAGTGGGCGTCGCACGGGAGGTTCCAGTAGCGCTCGCAGACGCTGACCTTCTTGCCGCCGATGATCGCGTCCACCTCATGGCCGGTCTCGCTGTGGCACGCGACGTTGACCCACATGCGGGAGGCCTCGATGAACTTCTTGTCGGTATACGTCGATGACTCCATCGACGAGCAGGGTCCTCAGTTGTCCTTGTGGACCGCCACGTGGATGGGCACGTTGCGCGCCTTGGCTTCCGCCAGCGCCTC
>Ga0075423_10000285_pt1 | contig 38796 bp, 43 predicted proteins | sample SoiMethybrSBSTD2_FD_80114 | JGI IMG/M metagenome (GOLD analysis project Ga0075423, IMG submission 80114) | Bulk soil microbial communities from a Populus tree surrounding site in Tennessee, USA - Soil MetaG P. TD hybrid SBSTD2 | ecosystem: Environmental > Terrestrial > Soil > Tree plantation...
ATGCGGCTGCCGAAGATGCGGTCGAGCGACTGCTCCAGCGTCTCCTCCATGGCGATCTGATTGCCGAAGGCGACGATCACGCGCTTCAGTTCCGGCAGAGAGCCCTTCTCCGCCGCTAGATAGAGCGGCTGCACGTAGAGGAGCGACGCCTCGATGGGAATGGCGAGCATGCTGCCGCGGATGACCGTCGACCCGCGCTGGTTCCAGAGGCTAAGCTGCTGCGAGATGACGGGGTCCTGGTCGATCCGCGCGTCGATCTGCTTGGGGCCGTAGACGAGCTTCGCCTTGGGAAAGTTGAGCGCGATGAGCTTGCCGTAATTCGGCGGATCGCTCCGCGCCGCGAGCCACGCGCGCATGTTGTCGCGCTTGTTGGGCGTGAACGGGAGCAGCAGGATGAACTCTTCGCGCGTCTCGCCGGGGAGGCGCATGATCGTATAGTACGGCTCGATTTCGATCTCGCGCCCGTTGACCGTCCGGTGCGGGATCGCGAGCACGTCTTCCTTGTTGTAGAAGACCTGCGGGTCCTGCATATGGTACGTCGCATACATGCGCGCCTGGACGCCGAAGAGGTCCTGCGGGTAACGGATATGGGCGCGGAGGCCCTCCGGCATCGCCTCGATCGGCTTGAACATCCCGGGAAATATTTTCCCGTAGGCGCGTATTATCGGATCGTCCGGGCTGCTGACATAGAAGTCGACGCTGCCATTGTAGGCGTCGACGACCGCCTTGACGGAGTTGCGGATATAGTTGCCGAGGCCGGGCACGGGCTCGGCATAGGGGTAGTAGCTCGATGTCGTATAGCCGTCGATGATCCAGAAGACGCGCCCGCCGGCGATGACCGGATAGACGTCGCGGTCGAACTCGATGAACGGCGCGATCTTGCCGACGCGCTCGCGCACCTGGCGGTAGTAAAGAATGCGGCTCTCGCCGCCGGTGTCGTTCGAGAGCGCGATTCGGAGCGTCGCGAAGCGCGCGGAGAAAACCAGCTTGCGCCACAACGAGCCGACCGGCACGCCGCCGCGTCCCTGGTAGTCGGTGTAGACGTTGCGATCGCCGGCGGGATAGTCGAGCTCGCGCGCCCGCGTCTTGACGAAGACGTAATCGTTCGCGAGCTCGCCGAAATATATTTCCGGCCGTGTGATCTTGAGCTCGGGGATGGACGAGACTGGCGGGATGTCCTTGATGAAAAATTCCGGCAGGCCCTCGGGCGTCACCTGATTGACCGGGCCGAAGACGGCGCCGTAGCCGTGCGTGTAGGTCAGGTGCTCGTTGATCCACCCCGCGTTATTGAGATGCAAGTGCGACAGCTCGCGCACGGAGAGCATGACCTGGCGGAGCGCGCCGTCGATCGGATAGCGGTCGTTGTCGACGTCGACGAATTTGTAGTAGGTGCGGATCTCCTGGAGCTGCCCGTAGGTCGCGAGCAGCGGCCGGTGCTCCCAGAGGCGGATGTTTTTGATCGTCAGGTCGTTGCGCTTGAGATCTGCGGCGGTCAGCCGCTCTTCCGCCGGAAACTCCTTGGGCTCGAGAGTGTCGAGCCCATAGGCGCGGCGGGTGAATTGAATCGTGCGCTCGATAAACGGCCGCTCCGCCGCGACCTCGTTCGGGCCAACGCGGAAGCGCTGCAAGAAGGCGGGATAGACCCCGAGTCCTACGACGTGGACGAGCACCAGCGCCGCGACGGTCAGCAAGAAATATCTGATGCCGGGACGCCAGATCTGGAAGAGCAGCACCACCGCGCCGAGAAGCGAGAGCACGGCGAGCAGCCGGAGGAGCGGCAGCGTCGCGTGCAGCGCCGTGTAGCCGGGGCCGTAGGCGGCGCCGCTCGACGCGTAGAGCAGCTGGAAACCGTCGAGGTAATAGCCGGCCGCCTTCACCAGCAAAAAGGCGGCTGCCAGCGCGAGCAGATGGGTCTTCGCGCGAGGGCTGAAAGAGACGCCGCGCGGCCCGTACTGAATGCCGCGATACAGCACGTAGGCCGCCGCCGTGGCGACGAGAGTGATCGTCAGGAGCACGATCAGCCAGTTATAAACCGCCATGAGAAGCGGCAGGCGAAAAATGTAAAAGCCGATGTCCTGGGCGAAGACGGGATCGTTAAGGCCGAAAGGCGTCGCGTTGAAGAACAGCAGCGCGCTCTCCCACTGGCCGGCGCCCTGCGGTCCCGCGATGAACCCGAGCACGATGCACGCCGGCAGCAGCAGGCGCCGGATGAGCGGATCGAGGAGCTCGGGGCTCGGCAATTCGAGGGCATTTTCGAAGTCGAGGAAGCGGACCCCGCGGAGCACGCGCGCGGCGAATTTCACGTTGGCATAGAGGAGAAGGAAAAAAAGACCCCCGGCGACCAGCCCCAGCACCAGCTTGACGCCGACGGTGGTCGTGAAGACCCTCGTATAGCCGACCTCCTGAAACCACAGCCAGTCGGTATAAAACGCGATGCTCTGTCCGAGCGAGAGGACGACAAGGAATACGGCAAAGAGCAACAGCCCGCTAAAGCGTCTCATCAGTCTCTTTCATCGTGCGGAGCCCCCCGGCCTGCAAACCGCGTCGATGCTATAGAAGTAGCCGGGCTAAAGCAATGAGGCCGCAAACCTTTCTTATATTGTCGCAGCCGCTGCCATCTGATAAGCCTTTAAGCGGATACAGCGGAAAGCGACAAACAGAAAGATGAAAGTCCGAACGCTCATATTCCTGCTGCTCGCGGCTCTCGGCGGATGCGCCTCTGAGCTGCCGCGACGCGACGCTGCCGCGACCGCAACGGCGGAGCCGGTGGAGGCCAGAAAACAGGCCCCGCCCACCTTCATCTATCGACCCGGCAGCTAGCATACTCCCCGATCATAACCTGGACTTGGCTCGCAGTAAAAAAAAGGGCGGCCATGGGCCGCCCTTTTTAATTCTATGGCAGAACTCTAGTTTATGCCGCCCCGACCTTCGGGCGCCACTTGTCGAAGCGGTGCTCGAAGCGGTCGATCGCTTCGGTGGCAACCATGCCGCAGATGGCGAAGATGAGCACGCCAACGAAGACCTTGTCGGTTTGGAACGTCGCGCCCGCAACCGTGATCATGAAGCCGATGCCGGCGGTGGCGGCGTAGAGCTCGCCGACCATGACGCCGATGAGCGCCCGGCCTACGGCGAGACGGAGGCCCGTCAATATGAAGGGCACCGTGGAGGGGAGCACCACGTTTTTGAATATCTGCCATTCAGAGGCGCCGAAGCTCCGGGCGGCGTTCAACAGGTTGGCGGGGGTCGTTTTGACGCCGTCGCGGGTATTGATCAAGAGCGGAAAGACCGCACCCAAGAAGATGATCCCGACCTTCGAGAGGATGCCGATGCCGAGCCAGATGATGACGAGCGGGAGGAGTGCCACGCGCGGCGTCGCGTTCATTGCGTTGACGAACGGATCGAAGAGATAAGCCATTTTCTTGTACCAGCCGACCGCGATGCCGAAGGGAATCGCGACGACGACCGAAAGGACGTAGCCCCACGCGAACTCGACACCGCTCACGTAGAGGTCGTTCCAGATCTCGCCGGAACCAAAGAGCTGGACCGCCGCTTTCCAAATCATGGAGGGGGCGCTCATGAACATCGGGTTGACGACCTGGTAGACCGATCCGACGAGCTCCCAGGTGATGAGAAAAATCGCGACGGAAAGCGTTCCGAGGATCTTGCGCTCTTGATTGAGATAAAACTTGTAGAACCAGGAAGCTTCCGCGACCCTGACGTCTAATAGTAGCTCTTCACCTGCCTCGTCGGCCATACAGTCCTCCTAAAGCCCCTTCGGGCACAATTTGTCCAGAGCTTCCTAACAAGGCGTAGAATAAATGTCAATAAGGAACTTCCCTGGCTTATTCCCACCCTTATGGGTTTTTTCCTATATCGCCCGATCGCCCCGGGGTCGTCCGTCGCGGGCCGCGAAAAAGCCAGCAAAAAACGGCTCCTAGAAGGTCCAAAATCGGAGCGGTTTTTCCTTTACTTTCGGTGCCGTTTTAGAGTACAATTATTCAGGTTGATAAATTCACTAACCCCTAGACTTTAAAGCGAAAATTTCCTGCGCCTTTAACCTGAAAGATGGCTTTGAACAAAACCGCCTCTTCCTCCGATTACAACGCCGATAATATCAAGGTTCTCGAAGGGCTGGACGCCGTCCGTAAGCGCCCGGGCATGTATATCGGGGACACCGGCGAGCGCGGCCTCCACCATTTGGTTTATGAAGTCGTCGATAATTCCATCGATGAAGCGCTCGCCGGCTTCTGCGACAAGATCGAAGTCCAGATTCACATCGACAACAGCGTGACGGTGATCGACAACGGCCGCGGCATCCCTGTCGACATCCATACGACGGAAAAAATTTCCGCCGCGGAAGTCGTCCTCACCAAGCTCCACGCCGGCGGCAAATTCGACAAGGCTTCTTATAAAGTCTCCGGCGGTCTCCACGGCGTCGGCCTCTCCGTCGTCAACGCGCTCTCCGAAACCTTGGAAGTCGAAATAAAGCGCGACGGTAAGGTTTACCAGCAGGAATACAAACGCGGCGCGCCGCAGGCTCCGCTCAAGGAAATCGGCCGCTCCGAGCAAACCGGCACGCGCGTAACCTTCAAGCCCGACACCGAGATGTTCGAAACCCTCGATTTGAGCTTCGATATGCTCTCGCAGCGCCTCCGCGAGCTCGCGTTTCTCAACAAAGGCATCAGCATCACGATCGAGGACGAGCGCAGCCAGAAAAAGCACGAGCTGCTCTATAAAGGCGGCATCATCTCGTTCGTCGAGCACCTGAACCGCGCGAAGAGCGCCATTCATCCCCAGGTGATTTATCTCCAGGGCGAGAAGGACGGCGTCGATATCGAGATCGCGATGCAGTGGAACGACGGCTATACCGAGAACATCTTTTCGTTCGCCAATAACATCAATACGATCGAGGGCGGCACACACTTGATCGGTTTTAAATCGGCGCTGACGCGCACGATCAACAGCTACGCGATCGATTCCGGCGTGCTCAAAAAGGACGACGAGAATCTTCAGGGCGAGGATGTCCGCGAAGGGATCACCGCCGTGATCAGCGTCAAAGTGCCCGAGCCGCAGTTCGAAGGCCAGACCAAGACCAAGCTCGGCAACAGCGAAGTGAAAGGCATCGTCGAGGCGCTGATCAACGAGAAATTGGCGAGCTATCTCGCCGAGCACCCGGCCGACGCCAAAAAACTCGTCATGAAAGGCGTCGAGGCCTCGCGCGTGCGCGAGGCGACGCGCAAGGCGAAAGAGCTCGCGCGCCGCAAGGGCGCGCTGGATTCCGGCTCGCTGCCGGGTAAGCTCGCCGACTGCCAGGAGCAGGACCCCGCCTTGAGCGAGATCTTCATCGTCGAGGGCGATTCCGCCGGCGGCTCCGCCAAGCAGGGGCGCGACCGCCGCACGCAGGCGATCCTGCCGTTGAAAGGCAAGATCCTAAACGTCGAGAAGGCGCGCTTCGACAAGATGCTCTCGTCGCAGGAAATCCGCCTCGTCATCACGGCTCTCGGCGCGGGCGTCAAAGACGATTACGACCCGGCCAAGCTGCGCTACCATTCGATCATCATCATGACGGACGCCGACGTCGACGGCTCGCATATCCGCACGCTCCTGCTCACGTTCTTTTATCGCCAGATGCCCGATCTCGTGGAGAAGGGTCATCTCATGATCGCCCAGCCGCCGCTTTATAAGATCAAGCGCGGCAAGCAGGAGCGCTACCTCAAAGACGAGACGACGCTGGAAGATTATCTCATCGAAATGGGCACGGAGAACGTGCGCGTCCGGGCCGCCAACGACGGGCACGGGCTCGCGGGACAGCCGCTGCAGGCGTTCATCAAAAAGGTCTCGCGTTGGGAAAAGCTCATGAACTTGGCTTCGCGGAAGAAGAAGCGCAGCCGCGCCGTGCTCGAAGCGCTCCTTTTGGAAGAGGAGCTCAGCGAAGAGGCGCTGAAAGACGAGGCGGCGCTCAAGCGCATCGAGGAGCGGCTGAAATCGTATATCAATCTCAGAGCGCCGGAGGAGGCGCCGCTCTCCTCGAAGCTGGAAGAAGATCCGGAGCACAACTGCTTCAAGCTCATCTGCTCGACGCGCCACAACGGCACGGGCTTGAGAACGGTCGTCGACCGCGAGCTTTTGATCAGCCCGGAGTACAAGGAGCTGAAGCGCCTCTTCGACGAGCTGACCGGCGGCGGCTATCCGCCCTACGTGCTCGAAAACGGCGATCACGGCGCGAAGCTCGGCTCGCTCACGGAGCTGCTCGAGTACATCATGGAGACCGGCAAAAAAGGGCAGTACATCCAGCGCTACAAAGGACTCGGCGAGATGAACCCGGAGCAGCTCTGGGAGACGACGATGAACCCCGAGACCCGCGTGCTGCTTCAGGTCCGCGTCGAAGACGCCGTCGAGGCGAACGACATCTTCTCGACGCTCATGGGCGACGAAGTCGAGCCGCGGCGGAAGTTCATCGAAGACCATGCGCTCACAGTCAAAAACCTCGACGTATAAAAAAGAACTGTCAGCCATCGGCTGTCAGCTAGAGAAAATATCTCCGATCCGAAGCTGAAGGCGGACCGCTGGAAGCTTCCCAGCTGCTAAAAAATGGACGCCGCAGTTAAATCGCAAAAAATCCCGGTCTACATCGAAGACGAGATGCGTCAGTCCTACATGGACTACGCGATGAGCGTCATCATCGGCCGCGCGCTCCCCGACGTGCGCGACGGGCTCAAGCCCGTGCACCGGCGCGTGCTGTACGCGATGTACGACATGGGCAACACGTGGGATAAACCCTATAAGAAATCAGCCCGTCTGGTCGGCGACGTCATCGGCAAATATCATCCGCACGGCGATGTGGCGGTCTACGACACGATCGTGCGGCTGGCGCAGGATTTCTCGATGCGCTACCCGCTGGTCGACGGCCAGGGGAACTTCGGCTCGATCGATGGCGATCCGCCGGCGGCGATGCGCTACACCGAGATCCGCATGTCGCGGCTGGCCGACGAGCTGCTGGCCGACCTGGAAAAAGAGACCGTCGATTTTATCCCCAACTACGACGATTCGCTCAGAGAGCCGACCGTTCTCCCGTCGCGCATCCCGAACCTGCTCGTCAACGGCGCCTCCGGCATCGCCGTCGGCATGGCGACCAATATCCCGCCGCACAATCTCAGCGAGGTGATCGACGGCCTCATCGCGATGGTCGCGAGGCCGGACATCAGCATCAAAGAGCTGATGCAATATATTCCGGGTCCCGACTTTCCAACGGCCGGCTTCATCCACGGCAAGGCAGGCATCGTCCAGGCGTATGAAGAAGGCCGCGGCATCGTCCAGATGCGCGGCAAGGTCTTCACCGAGACGATGAAGCGCACCGGCAGAGAACAGATCATCGTCAGCGAGATCCCGTTCATGGTGAACAAGGCCAGGCTGATCGAGCAGATCGCCGAGCTGGTGCAGGAAAAAAGAATCGAGGGCATCAGCGATCTGCGCGACGAGTCGGATCGCGAGGGCATGCGCATCGTCATCGAGCTCAAGCGCGACGCCGTCGCCGAGGTCGTGATCAACCAGATCTACAAGCACACCCCGCTGCAGGAATCATTCGGCGTCAACATGCTGGCGATCGTCGAGGGACGGCCCAAGGTCTTGAATCTCAAAGAAGCCCTGAAGGCCTTCCTCGATCATCGGAAAGAGGTTGTCACCCGCCGCACCGCCTACGATCTGCGCAAGGCCGAGGAGCGGCTCCATGTCCTCGAAGGCTTGAAGATCGCCCTCGACCATCTCGACGCCGTCATCGCGCTCATCCGCGCCGCGCGCGACCCGAAAATCGCCAAAGAAGGCTTGATGCAGAATTTCGCGTTGAGCGATATCCAGGCGCAGGCGATCCTGGATATGAGACTCCAGCGCCTGACCGGCCTCGAACGCGACAAGATTCTCGAGGAGCACAAGGAGACGCTCGCGGATATCGCCAGGCTGCAGGCGATTCTCGCCGACGAGAAAGAGATCTACCGAATCATCGTCGAGGAGCTCGAAGAAATCAAAAAAAACTACGGCGACGCCCGGCGCACCAAGATTATCGACCGCACCGAGGAGATCTCGGTCGAGGACCTGATCGTCGAAGAGGACATGGTGGTCACGATCTCGCACGAGGGCTACATCAAGCGCAACCCGGCGGCCCTCTATCGCGCGCAGCGCCGCGGCGGCAAAGGGAAGATCGGCACGACCACGCGCGAGGAGGACTTCGTCGAGTATCTCTTCGTCGCGTCGACCCATTCATATATTTTATTTTTCACCACGATCGGCAAAGTCTATTGGATCAAGGTGCACGAGCTGCCACAGGCGGGACGCGCCGCCCGCGGCCGGCCGATCGTCAACCTGCTGAACCTCGAGCAGGGCGAGAAGGTCTCGGCTTTTCTGTCGGTCAGAGAATTCCAAGAGGGACGGTATGTCGTCTTCGCCACCAGGCGCGGGCTCGTGAAAAAGACCGACCTCATGGCCTACAGCAACCCGCGCGCGAGCGGCATCCGCGGCGTCGCGATCGAGCCGAACGACGAGGTCATAAGCGTCAGGCTGACCGACGGCAACCAGGAGATGGTCCTCTCGACGCTGGACGGCCAGTCGATCCACTTCAAGGAAGCGCAGGTGCGCCCCACGGGGCGCGACACCTACGGCGTCGTCGGCATGACGCTCGAAAAAGACGACGCAGTCGTGAGCATGGAGATCCTGAGCGTCGGCGCCGATATCCTGACCGCGTCGGAGAACGGCTACGGCAAGCGCACGCCGATGGACGAGTACCGCCTGCAGTCGCGGGGCGGCAAAGGCATCATCACGATGAAGACGACCGACAAGACCGGGCGGGTTGTCGGCGTGCAGATGGTGACCGAAGACGACCAGCTCATGCTCGTCACCAACATCGGCAAGATTATCCGGCTCCGCGTCAAAGACATTCGCATCATCGGCCGCAACACTCAGGGCGTGCGCCTGATCGACCTCGAAGAAGGCGAAAGGGTCGTATCGCTCGCCCGCCTGGCCGAAAAAGAAGAAGAGGAAGAGACGGAAGCCTAAGCTTCGTCGCCGTGCGGGCTCGCGTCCCTGTAGGCCCGAGAGCGCAGGCGAGAACGGTCGGATCATGAGCCGCATCATAGGCGTCATCGGGGCCGGCGGCTGGGGCACGGCGCTTGCCCAGCTGCTGGCCGAAAAAGAGCACGACGTCATGCTCTGGTGCCACGGCGAGCAGACCTGCCGCGATATTCGCGAACATAAAGAGAATCGCTCCTACCTTCCCGGCGTCGCGCTACGATCGAACATCAAAGTCACCCGCTTACTCGACGAAGCGGCCGGAAACAAAGACGCTCTTGTGCTCGCGGTGCCATCGCACTACTTTCGCGCCGTGATCGGTGCGGCCGCGCCGGCGATCGATCCGAAATCGATTCTGGTTTGCGCCACCAAAGGGATCGATGAGGGAAAGCTCGCGCCGATGGGTGATGTCCTCGGCGAGATCTTCGCCGGACGCAAAGAGCGCCACGCCTTTTTATCCGGGCCGACTTTCGCCCTGGAGGTCGCGCGTGGCCAGCCCGCGGCGGTCACAGTGGCGGCGCTTGACGATCGGGTGGGGCGAGAAGTTCAGGAAATGCTCGGCGGTCGGAACTTTCGCGTTTACACCTCGCGCGATGTGGTCGGTGTTCAGATGGGCGGCGTCGTCAAAAACGTGATCGCGATCGCGGCGGGCATCAGCGATGGGCTCGGGTTAGGGCTCAACGCCCGCGCGGCGCTGATCACGCGGGGCCTGGCGGAGATGACGCGGCTGGCGGTGAAGCTCGGCGGCGATCCACTGACGCTATCGGGCCTTCCGGGCCTCGGCGATCTCGTCTTGACGGCAACGGGCGATTTAAGCCGCAACCGCACGGTCGGCTTGCAAATCGGCCGCGGCAAAAAACTGGATCAAATTACCGGCGGCACGCGCATGGTCGCCGAAGGCATCACCAATACGCGGTCGGTTTATCTGCTGGCGCGAAAGCTCGGGGTGGAGATGCCGATCGTCGAGCAGATGCACGGCGTCTTGTACGAAGGAAAAAATCCGCAGGAGGCCGTGCGCGAGTTGATGCAGCGCTCGCTCAAGGCGGAACTATAGAAAGGTTGTTAAATTGACAAAGCAGGCCCCGTATGATTCAAACTAGGTTTCGGCTGAGGCAGGAGGTCCGAGGAACCTAAACAATGAAACGTACTTATCAACCGAGCAATATCAGACGCAAGCGTACGCACGGCTTTTTGGCGCGTATGGCCACTCCCGGAGGGCGCAACGTGCTGAGGCGCCGCCGCGCCAAAGGACGCAAACGGCTGACCGTCAGCGTTCCGCCAAAGCGGCCTCGTACCTAGAGGCATGGGGCCGGCTGCGGGGGGAGAAAGTTTTCCTAAACGAGCCCGCCTGACCAAGCGCTCTGAATTTCTGACCCTCTCGCGAGAAGGGAAAAGGGTCCATACCTCCCATTTCATCGTTCTCAGCAAGGGCAACAACGTGGGGCTCAGCCGGCTCGGCATTACGGTCACCACCCGGATTGGAAACGCGGCGATGCGTAACCGCATCAAAAGGCTCGTGCGGGAGTTTTTTCGGCGCCACAAACAGATGATGCAGGCCCATGATATCGTCGTCATCGCCAAGCAGGGCGCCGACCGGCTTTCGCTCGGCGAGGTCGCGGCCGAGCTGGGCCGCGTGCTGGTGCGTCGCAGTTAGGGCACCGATGGCGAAAGGCTTTCTCCTATTGGCACTTGCTGCCTACCGCACGCTCCTGTCTCCTTGGCTTCCCGGCGCGTGTCGTTTTTACCCGAGCTGTTCGGTCTACGCCGCCGGGGCGATCGACCGTTACGGTGTCCTCGGCGGCCTCAGGCTGTCGTTGATGCGCCTGCTGCACTGCCATCCGGGCCACCCGGGCGGCTACGACCCGCTCCCATAAATTAGCGATGGAAAAGCGCGCCATCATAGCGGTCGCGATCTCGCTCGCAATCCTCGTCGGCTACCAGCTGCTGATCTCCCACTATTTTCCCTCTCCGCCGCCGCAGATCGACGAAAAGCGCGACCAAAAACCGCCTGAAACTCCTCCTCCACCGCCAGCCCCGGAGGCGGCGGCCCCCGCGCCGACGCTGCAACGGGCGAAACCGGCGCCGGCGGCCAAGTCGCAAGCGGCGCGTGAGATCACGGTCGAGACCGACGACTACGTCGCGCTCTTCACCAGTCAAGGCGCGCGGCTCAAGAGCTTTAAGCTGAAGCGCTACCGCGCCTCGGTGGACGAAAAGAGTCAGCCTCTGGAGATGGTCCCGACGGTTCCCGGCATCCCCTATCCCTTAGGGCTCGAAATTTCCGGCAGTACGCCGTTGAGCGATGAAACCGTCGCCTACAGCGTGCAAGGCGGCGATCAGCACCTCTCCGGCGAGCAGCAGGGGCGCCTCCTCTTTCAGGGTCAAACGCGCGATGGGGTCATCCTTACCAAAGAGCTTACGTTTAGCGGACACGGATACGCGATTCGCATGCAGACGTCGGCCTCAGCCAACGGCACACCGGCTGTCGTTCTCACCGCCGACGCACGGCCTGCGGGACCGAATACCGATGCGCCATTCGAAGGGCTGATCGCCGATGTGAACGGCAAGCTCATACGCGAGCACGGCGACGCCTTGAAGGCCAAAGAATGGAAGGGCAACGTCGCGTGGGCGAGCTTTGGCCATACCTATTTCCTCTTTACCGCGCTCCCCGAGGGCAATACCGAGCAAAAAATCACCGTCCATGAGATCGGACCGGCGGTGTTGATGGCGCTCGGCCCCGCAGGGACGGAGACCAAAGCCGCCTATACGCTTTTCATCGGGCCCAAGGAGCTCGACATCTTGAAAAGCATGGGCCACGAGCTGGAGCGCTCAATCGACTTCGGCTACTTTGCCTTCATCTCGATACCGTTGCTCTACACGATGCATTTTTTCCAACGCTTCACCGGCAGCTACGGGTTGGACATCATCCTGCTCACGGTGCTGATCAAGCTCTTGCTTGCGCCGCTCACGCACAAGAGCATGGCGTCGATGAAGCAGATGCAGAAATTGCAGCCGCAGATGGAGCGGCTGAAAGAAAAATACAAAGACGATAAGGAAGGTTTGAACAAGGAGATCATGGAGCTTTATCGCCGCAACAAGGTCAACCCCTTTGGCGGTTGCCTGCCGATGCTGCTCCAGTTCCCGGTTTTCATCGGGCTCTACAACGCGCTCCGGACGCCCATCGAGCTGCGCCACGCGCACTTTCTGTGGATCAAGGACCTCTCCCGGCCGGATTGGCAGTCGCTGTCGTTCTCCGTACCGGACTGGTGGCCGGCTGTCCTGCCCGCCGGAATTCCGGTGCTGACCCTCTTGATGGGTGCGAGCATGTTCCTGCAGCAGTGGATGACGCCGAGCGCGGGCGATCCCAACCAGCGGCGCATGATGCTCATGATGCCGCTCGTCTTCACCTTCATGTTCATCAACTTTCCTTCCGGCTTGACCATCTACTGGTTGGTCAACAATCTGCTGAGCATCGGCCAGCAGTATCTGATCAACCGCACGCAGCATTAGGACAGGCGCTAAAGGAGGCGTCTGACGCATGGACCATGTGGAAGCCGAAGGCGAAACTCTGGATGAAGCGATCGCGAAGGCATTAAAAACGTTGGGCGTAGGCCGCGACCGGGCGGCGATCGAGGTCCTTTCCCACCCGCGCAAAGGCGTGCTCGGCATCGGGGCGAAAAAGGCGCGCGTGCGCGCGTCGCTCAAGCAGCCGCCGGCCGACGACGAAGAGAACGAGGCGCGCGGCGCGCGCGAGCCGGCGCGGCAGAGAATCGTCGATCCTGCCGAAGTGGCGGCCGCGGAGAAAAAAGGCCAGGCGGCCCTCGCGGAGATTCTCCGTCTCATGGAGCTCGACGCGACTGTGGAGGCGAAGCGCGGCGACAGCGCCGAAGAGGTCGTGCTCGAGATTCGCGGCGATACCGGCGGCGTCTTCGGCGAGCGGAAAGGGCAATTGCTGGACGCGCTACATTACGTTTTGACGCGCATCGTCGCCGAGACGCGCCGGGGCGTTCAGCTCGAAATCGACGCCGAAGGGTACCTCGACCAGCGGCGCAAGGGGCTCGAGGACATGGCGCTCCGTTTGGGAGAAAAGGCGAAGCGGCAGCGAAAAGCGGTCACCGTGGATCCGCTGAGCCCGGCCGACCGGCGCATCGTTCACGCCGCGCTCGAAGACGATCCGTGGCTCACGACAAAAAGCGTGGGCACCGGCGCTTATCGCAGAATGCTGATCATCCCCGAAGGCGATCGAAAGCGGAAAGAAGAGCAGAAGTCCGAGCGCGGACCGAAGCAGGAAGGCCGCGACCGCAAACCCTAGGAAAATTTCAGGGTTTCAGCGTTGAAAGTTAAAAGCAAAACTTCTGTTGCGATTTTTTTGTCGGCAACCTTAAACCCTTCAACTCTGCAACCCTTTATCGTCAATCCGTTCCCACCCAGCCGGAACCCGACACGTCGATGATCTGCCCGTCGGGTCCGAGGCACTTGATCTCATAATAAGATTGCGGCGCCGACGCATCCGTCGGCGTGACATTGACGCGCTCGGTGAGCGAGCTGCCGCCGAGCGCGGCGACCCGGGCGAGCGTCGCGTCGACGTCGTCTACCTGAAAGCCCAGATGCTCGATGCCGAGCCTGTCGCCGCCCTTGAGGATCGCCAGGTTGATATGGCCGTCCGTCAAATAAATTCCATTCCGTCCCAAGCCGGCGCGCTTCAAGCCGAACGTCTCCTGGTAGAACCGCGCGGTCTTTTCCGGCTCCGCCGTCCTGATCGCAATATGCTTGATCCTGGCCATAGCTTTTCCTCCTGCTGGAGGCTTACCTAATTCATCGGCGCCGGTCAATTCCGGTTGACAGCGGCGGCGCTGCCGCTGTATGGAGCGATCCTATGGCCGCGATCTTCTGCGGCGTACTCTTACTTCTGGCGGCGACGTTAACGCCGATAGCGGCGCGCGCGAATCCTTATCTTGCCAAGCCCGGCGAGAGCGTCGCGACCGTGCGAGTCGCGGCGTGCGCCGTCACCGGCGGCTTCATTCACCTCTACGCCGCGCTCGATAACGGCCTCTTCGACAAATACGGCGTCAAAGTCGAGTTCGTCTCGATCCGCGGCAGCGGCGTCTCGCTCGCCGCGCTGGCGGCCGACGAGATTCAGTTTCTTTACTGCGCTGCCGACGCGACCATTCCCGGTCTGGCCGCCGGCACCGACGGCAAAATCATCGCGGCGCCGCTCGTCGGTCTCCCCTGGGTCCTCATGGCCCGAAAAGATATCAAGCGCCCTGAGGAACTCCGCGGCAAGACGATCGCGGTGACGCGCCCGGGCGATCTCACCTTTCGCCTCGCCAGGGCGCTGCTCAAAAAGTTGAGCCTGAGCGAAGACGAGGTTAAAATTCGGCCGGTGGGTGGCACCGGGCAGGTCGAGCCCTTCAATGCGATGCGCGCGGGACTGGCGGAAGCGTGCCTCGTGACTCCGCCGCTCGACGCGCGCGGGCGGCGCGAGGGTTTTAACCTGGTCTATCGGCTGAACGATCTCGGCCTGCCCGCGGTTTACAGCTCGCTCCATACGAACGCCAAGACATTGAAGGAGCGCCAGTGGCTGGCGCAGCGCTGGGTCGCGGCGTTGGCGGAGGCGATCCACTTCGTCGAGAAAAATCCCGAAAAGGGCAAGGCGGCGGTGAGCAAAGCGCTCCGGTTGACCGACCCCGATGCGCTCCAGTCCGCTTACGATGCTTACGCGAGACTTCTCGTCAACCGGCGGCTCGTCGTGCCGGAAAATGCCGTCGCGGGCGTCATCGAGACCGCGCGCGAGCAGGGCACCAGCGTGCGCAAGAAGGCATCGGAGATCATCGACAATTCACTGGCGGAAAATTTGGAGAAAAGCGGCTTGTTGAAAGAAGTTTGGGGCGAGACACCCAAGTAACGACCGCTATTTAACCAAGTCTTTATAAGGCCGCTTGAGCATCCAGTTGACCATCTCCTCGACCGTCTCGGATTCCTTGCCGTAAAAGCCGTGCTGCGCGAACGGATCGCAAGGCCCGGACTTCGGCGTGGTGCCGCCGACGACCGATATGAGCGGGTATTTGCTGGATAGTGCCTGCGCGTCCGCATACTGCGTGAACTGGCATTGATCGGAGGCGTGATGCACAAAAAGGAGCGGGACTTTAATCGTCGCGAAGTCGAAGCGGCTGAGGCCCTGCTTCGACGGCGACGATCCCGCCCTGCTGAACAGTGACGAGGTCAGGACGACGCCGGCGACCTCCGGCCCGAAGCGGGCGCCGAGCCCGGCGGCGGACACCGTGCCGCGGCTCGTGCCGATGAGAAACATCGGTTTGTCGGGAAAGCGCTTTTTGAGATCCTCGACGACGGCGGCGATGTCGGTGAAATGGTCCGGTCCCAGGCGGAAGTCGTCGCCCATACCGTCCCCGCGCTGCTGATCGGACGGCGCGTCCACAATGGCGGCGACGACGCCGCGCTTGACGAAGTCGGCGCGCACGCGCACGAGAAAATTATCGCCGCCGAACTTGGGCTGGCCGTTTTCCATCCGAATGCGGATGTAACCCCCGCTGCCCGGGAAGAGCACGGCGATCGCCTGCGGATTCTTCGGCGCGCTGGCGAGAAAATAGGTCTCCGTCACGCCGGGACGGGTGGAAAGAGGGACGACTTCCTGGGCGAATGCTGCGCAAACAAGAATGAAGACTAACGTGAGCGCGGGCCCCGCGAGCCTGGCGAACTTCATACCGCTCAAACCGACGCGAGCAGCGCGCGGCGGATGAGATTTTTCGCGAGATCGACTTTGTAGACGTTGTCCTTCATCGGCCGCACGCCGTCGAGCGCGATCTCGGCGGCCTTTTGCGCCGCGGCGTCGTCGATCGCCTTGCCGCGGAGAAACTCCTCCGCCTTCGGCACGCGCCATGGCACCGGCGCGACGCCGCCGAGCACGACGCGCGCGTCGCGCGCGGCCCCGCCCGCGCTCTGGACCACGGTCGCGACGCTCACGATCGCGTGGTCCCAGGCTTGGCGCTCGCGGACCTTGTAATAGAATCCCTTGCTGCCCGCCTTCGGCAGCGGCACCTGGATCTCGGTCACGATGTCGGCCGGCCCGAGGATGTTCTCGCGCCGGACGTTCACCTGCGGCGTGACGAAGAATTTTTCCAGCGGGATCGTCTTCTCGCCGGCGGGCCCGGCGACCTTGATTTTCGCGTCGAGCGCGACCAGAGCGGGCGCGAGATCGGAGGGGTGGACGATGTAGCTCGGCCCCGCGCCGAGGATGGCGTGATAACGGCTGTCGCCCGCGACCGAGTAGCAGACCTCGCCGCCTTTGCGAAGACACACGTGGCTCGCCGAGCGGAAGTACCAGCAGAACGGCCGCTGGCAGAGGTTGCCCGCGACGGTCCCAGCGTTTCTGATCTGCGGCGAGGCGGCCTCGCCCGCGGCCTGCGAGAGAATCAGTAATTTCTCCTGCACGCCCTTGTGCTCTTCCAGCTCGCTCAACGTCGTAAGCGCTCCGATGCGAAAGCCGCCGCCCTCTTCCTTGATGTAGCTCAAGCCAGGAATCGTCTTCAGGTTGACGATATAATCGGGCGTCGCCACGCGCACCTTCATCAATTGGAGGTATTCGCTGCCGCCGCCGACGACCGCCGCGTCTTTTTTCTCCTTTGAGAATTTTTGCAGCAGGCCGACCGCCTCTTTCACGCTTTTCGGATCGATGTTTTCAAAACTTTTCATCGCTCGCTCCTCCGGCTGCTCAGACCTGCACCGCCCGCAGGATTTTATCCGGCGTAATCGGCAGCTCTTTGAACCTTTTTCCGGTCGCGTTGAAGATCGCGTTCGCGATCGTCGCGACCGACGGCGTGATCGGCGGCTCCCCCACGACCTTGCCGCCGAACGGCCCGTACGGATCGTAAGAGTCGACGAAGATGACTTCGATCTCCGGAACCTCCAGGTGCGTCGGCACCTTGGCGTCGCGGTAGTTGGGGTTGATCGGCACCGCCGTCGGGCGATCGATGAGCAATTCTTCCGTGAACGCCATGCCGATGCCCTGCACAACGCCACCCTTCACCTGGCTCGTCGCGGTGAGCCGATTGATGATCGTGCCGCAGTCATGCGCGGCGACATAGCGCGTGAGCCGCACCTGTCCGGTTAACGAATCGACTTCGACCTCGCAGAAATGCGCCGCGAAGGCCTTGCCGTCGATGCCTTCGGGCCACGTTGGGTTCGTCGTCGCGCGGCCGATGATCTCGGATTCGACTCTGCGGATCGCCTTGACGAGCGGCAGCTTCTTGGCCGGATCGGCTTTCAAGAAGACGATGCCGTCTTTTAGGTCGAGCTCTTCGGGCTTCGCCTTGAGCTCCGGGGCCGCGACGGCGAAGATCTGCTTGCGCACGTCCTCCGCCGCGGCGATGACCGCCGTCCCGGTAAACGAAGTCGTGCGGCTGCTCGACTCCCCGATCGAATAGGGTGTCACGTCGGTGTCGCCGCTGGCGAGCTGGATCTGGTCGAGCGGGATGCCGAGCGCTTCGGAGGCGATGATCGCCATCGTGCTCTTGGCGCCGGTGCCGATGTCGACCACGCCGACGATCACGTGCGCGGTCGCGTCGGGATTCAAGCGGATCGTCGCCGCGCCGAGCCCCAGGCGGAACGGGTAGCCGCCGAGCGCCATGCCGATGCCGTGGCGCTTCACGCCCTTCGACGCGCCCGCCGGGTGCCACTTCTCCTGCCAGCCGATCTTCTTCGCGCCCTCGACAATGCACGCCTCCATCGCGTTCGAGCTGTACTGGTTCTTGCCCTTGGCGAGGCGCGAGCGATTTTTCAAAAACATGTCGTAGGGATTGATGCCGAGGTCGAAGGCGATCTGATCGAGCATCGAAGCGATGCCGTAGACCGACTGCGGATAAGCCGGCGCGCGGTAGTTCGCCGCGACGACGGTGTTGGTGTGCGTCGGACTCACGACTTTTTTGTAGTTGGGAATGTTGTAGAAGTCGCAGCCGGTCAGGTCGCCGCTCTGCTTTCGGTACGCGCCCATGTTGGTGATCGCGTTCAGCTCGACGGCGGTGATCGTGCCGTCTTTTTTGACGCCGACCTTGTAATGCTGTTCGGACGCCCAACGGCCGTGCATACCGATGAAATCGTCCTCGCGCGTGAATTCGAGCTTCACCGGCTGGCCCGCACTCTTCGCCAGCACCGCGGCCATCATGTCGTAGTCCTGTGCCTGATTTTTGTTGCCGAAGCCCGCGCCCATGTATTTGCACACGACGCGCACGCGGCTGAGCGGCAGGTCGAGCGCCTTGGCGATGTCGCCGCGCGCGTTCGAGATGCCCTGTGTCGAGGCGTAGACGGTGAGCTTGGCGCCGTCCCATTTCGCGACGCTTACGCGCCGCTCCATCTGCGCGTTGTTGACGTGCTTGCTGATATAGGTGTCCTCGAAAACCTTGTCGGCTTCCTTGAACCCTTTCTCCAGATCGCCCCACTCTTCCTTGATCGGCGCGGTGACGCGCCCGTCGCCGACGGAGAGGTTACCCTTGGGATAGATCTTCGGCGCGTCGGGCTTGAGCGCGGCGGCCGCGTCGAGCACGTAGGGCAGCTTCTCGTATTTGACTTCGATCAATTCGAGCGCGTCTTCGGCGATATAGCGGTCGGTCGCCGCCACCGCCGCGACCGCGTCGCCGACGTAGCGCACGGGATTATTGAAGATCATTCGTTTCTGCGTCAAGCCGCCGCTCGCCCACTGGACCTGCGTGTTGAAGCTATGGACGATCGCTTTGACGCCCGGGAGCTTCTCGGCCTTGGACGTGTCGATGCTCACGATCTTCGCGTGCGGGTGCGGGCTTCTGAGCACGCGCGCGTAGAGCATGCCCGGGAGCTGCACATCGCCCGTATATTCAGCCTTGCCGGTGACCCGTTCGAAGCCGTCGATGCGCGGCGTCGCCTTGCCGACGACGGAAAATTCTTTTTGCGCCATGACTCTATCTCCTTAACGAGCTTTGGCCGCGGCCATCACCGCTTCGACTTCGCGGTTGTAATTGCCGCAGCGGCAGAGGTTGCCCGAGAGCGCGCGGCGCGCCTGGGCCTCGGTCGGATTCGGATTGCGCATCAAGAGCGCCTTGCCCGACATGATCTGCCCCGAGGTGCAGAAGCCGCACTGCGGGCCGTCGTGCTCGATGAACGCCTGCTGGATCGGGTCGAGCTTGTCGCCCTTTGCCAAGCCTTCGATGGTGAGAATGTCCTTGCCGTTCATCCAGACGGCGAGCTGGCTGCACGAATACATGTTGCGGCCGTCGATGACGACGGTGCACGCGCCGCATTCGCCGCGGTCGCAGCCGATGCGCGTGCCGGTGAGGCCGAGCTCGTCGCGGAGCACCTCCGCGAGCGTCTGGCGGTGCTGCACCTCGACGCGGTAGGGCTTGCCGTTGACCTTCAAAGACACGACCGATCGCCCTTTGGGCGACTGGACCGCCTCCGTCGGATAGGCCTCGGTGGCCGGGGCGTCGAGGAATCCCTTCGAGATCACCGCCGCGCCGACCGAGCCGGCGCCAACGCGCCTCAAGAAATCGCGGCGCGAAACGCCCTTGCCTTTTTTTTCTTCCATGGCGACTCGCCTCCTGGGAATGTTCGATAATGGGAGCGTTTAAATCGTTAGTATAAAGCCGCTGGCGCGTCAATAGAAAAGAGCGCGTTTACGGCTCCCCTCGCCCGCTTTCGAAACTTCCTTGATGAGCTTTAAAACCGGTGCGGCGTCCTGCAATTCGATGTCGGAGATGTCGAGGTACTTTCGCCCTTTGACGATCCGGCTCTCCGGCGGCAGGCCGTCCTTCGGGATGTCGACCCGGCGCGAGTTCGGCGCCGCCTCGCCGTAGAGATCGGGATATTTTTGCAGCGCGGTCTGCCCCTTTCTCGACAAAAACCAGTTGATGAAAACTCGCGCGGCGTTCGGATGCGGCGCGCCTTTGATGAGGCTCAGCGACCCGCCGCCGCTCGTGATGTAAATGCCTTCCTTCCAATCCTCGGTGCCGAACTCGTCGACCGGAAGCCCCTGCTCTTTCGCTTTGATCGCCTCGCGGCAGCCGAGACAGATGGCAAATTTTCCGCTCGCCAGCCAATCGGTGATCTGGCGCCGGTCGCGGCCGAAGGTGATCTCCATCGCACCGAAAAATCGTTTGATGAATTCGGGGCCGATCTCGGGATTTTTATAATAGAAGACGAGCGGCGGCCCGATCCCGTTGCCCGCCGGGTCCTGCGAAACTATTTTGCCTTTCCATTTGGGATTCAGCAGGTCCCAATACGATTTGAACTCCTTCGGATTGACAAGAGTCGTGTTGTAGTAAAGCCCCGAGCTGCTGGGGTTGGCGACGTAGACGAAGACGCTGGTCGCTTCGGGATCGGTATAGAAGTGCGCGCCGCCGTACCACTTCGAGACGTCGAGCACTTCCGGCAAGATGAGCGCCGCCTTGATCGAGTCGAGCGCCTTGCCCTTATAGAGGATGTTGTAGTTCGTCGTGGCGCCGCCGCTGAAGATATCGGCAATGACTTTGCCGGCACGCGATTCAGTCATGATGCGCGTGCCAAGCTGGCTGCCCTGGCCGTTGACGCTGAAGATGGCGATGTCGGAATATTCGCGGCGGAACTCGTTCAGGAGCGGCTCGGTGCCGTAGCGGCCGACGTAGAGATTTAGCCGGCCCTCTTTTTTCGCCGCCGCGACGACGCTATTCCACTCCGGCGGCTCGGCGGCGCACGCGCTTCCGGCGCCGGCAAGCAACGCGATGACAGCGAGCAAAAGCCGGCCGCGTCGCGGCTTCATGGTGTCCCCTATTCGGCGCGGGCTCGTCGGGAAGCTACTGCTTCAGCGGATAGGCCAGCGGCTGCCCTTTTTCGGTGATGAGCGTTACGATGAGCTTCATGCCCGCTGTCTTGTTCAGGTTCGTCGCCTCGTGCACATAGGCCGGATTCGCCGGGTCCGATTGAAAATAAAGCAGCATACCGGGTTTCATTTCCACGGGCGGCTTACCCACCTCTTCCATGACGCCCTGTCCCTCGAGAACGTAAATAAACTCCTGCCCCGGGTGATAATGCTTGCCGCTCTTGGCGCCCGGTTTATACTCGGCGATAAATACGGTGACTTCTTTTTTCGGGTCCGCTTCCAGGTCCTTCTTCATCAGAACTGTGCGCGTGAGACCCTCCTGCGCCAGGACGCTTCCCGCGATCCAGAGTGCCACCGCGCCGATCAACCATGCCGCCCACTTGGCTGAAATAAGCTTCATCCTCATCCCTCCTCTTCTGGTTTTCTGCGAACGTCATAAATATAAGCCGACGGCGGCGGGAGTCAATAATAAATTGAGCCGCGATCGCAGGCGAAAATTGGCGGGTAGAAGAACGGGTTGAATGATCGACGAAAAGAATTCGACGCGGAAAAGCGCCGGCGCCGGCTATACCTCGGTCGCCCCTGAGTTCATGGCGTGCGCGCGGCGGTTCCATTTCTCGAGGTCGATCGGAATGTCGAAGATCGCGCACTCCTCGTTGGAACAAAATATTTTCACCATCATCAGGTTTCCAGGCTGCTCGCCGCAGAAGGGGCAGATGTGCAGGTCTCGGTTATCCATGGCGTGTGTATAACTCAGGGCCGTTCCAATGACAACAGGTTTAGCTTGGAGGCATCCAATCGGGCAGGCATCCGGCGTACTCGAAAGAGAGCGCTTCGCCTTCAATCCCTTTGGAAAAAAAACGGGCGGAGGCTTTTTCGTTTCGCCGACGCGAACCGAGGCCTTCCGCCCGTTTTCCCGCAACGCGCAATAGCGAACTCGTTATTGCATGCTGCCGGAGCTCGACGAGCTGCCCGAGCCGGATCCCGAGAGAGAGCCGCTGGACGTTGAGCCGGAGCCGCTGGTCGTCGCTCCGGAAGACGAGCTGCCGGAGCCGGACATCGTGCCGGTCGAGCTCGACGACGAGCCCGGGCGCGCGCTCGAACCCGACGACGTGCTGCCCGAACCCGTCGCGCTGCCCGAACCCGAGTCTATTCTGCCGGTGGCGGCTCCGCCGCGCGGGCCGTTGTCGTTCACGTGCGCATGGCATCCGGCGAACGCCAATGCGCCGGCGAGAATCGGAATCGCCAATAATTTATTCTTCATACGACACCTCCTCTCTGCATTTTCGCGGACGCCGCGGAAGCGTTCAACGCGAGGAAAAACCCGCGGCGCGTAAAACGCCCGCGCGCCGCTGAGTGAATAGAGGCGCGGGAAGGAGGCTATTCGAGGCAGGCAAAATGAGTAAAAATGGACAGAAACGCGCTGTTCAGCGTTGACAGCAGTTGCCAAATGATGCAATGATGCCGCCGCTCGGTGGGTGCTTAACGGGGCGGCGCGTGAAGGGTTGTGAAGCACCTGCCGGGCATATTCATCCTCCCGGCACTTTCTAATCATTTTTACTTAATAACGAAGAGGAAGGCTCGCTGCGTCCGGCGTGGGCTGCGCAAACTTTCAGTCGTTGGTCTTAACCGACGCGCGAAAACCGACAACCCGGTGCCAATCGGATTTCACTGTCGAATCCATCGAAGAGCGGTCAGCCGGTTTATTCTGACACTCGGGGCAGGGATGATTGCGGGCGTAGTCGGCGATCTGCTCGCGCTCGGTCAAGTGTAGGTCAAAAGTAGCGTCGCAATTCTGACATTTCAGCGTCCACTTACCCGAGTCCATTACCGGGCCTCCGCAGTAGGGATACTTACTTCGATCGCCAAAATTGTAAGCCACGAAAAAAGTTCTGTCAAGAATGAACACGCATTTCAGGTATTTACCGAAAGCATGCAGGTTAAATACCGGATTGCATTAATTGGATTGCTGCGACACATTGATTGCTTATTAATATCATCTTGGCCAGATAATCGAGGCACGGGGACGTGGCGGATAAAAAGCAGGGGCAAATATTGAACGGATTGGCTGACCTTACGCCCGAGGAAACTCGGGCATGGCTTGCAGCGATTATCGACTCCTCGGACGACGCTATCGTGAGCAAGAACCTCGAGAGCATCGTCAGGAGTTGGAACGCCGGCGCCCAACGGCTCTTCGGCTACAGTGCCGAAGAAATGATCGGCCATTCCATTACACGCATCATCCCGCAGGAGCTTATCACCGAGGAGAGCGAAATCCTCGCTCGTCTTCGGCGCGGCGAGCGCGTCGAGCACTTCGAGACCGTTCGGGTCGCGAAAGACGGCCAGCGCGTCCATGTATCGCTAACGATTTCGCCGATCAAGGATTCGACCGGAAGGGTCATCGGCGCGTCCAAGATCGCGCGCGACATCACGAAAAGAAAGGAAACCGAAGCCGCTCTGCAGCAAGCGAGCATGGCGATCGCCCAGCTCAATGAAGATCTGGAAAGCCGCGTGCGCGAGCGCACCTCGGAATTGGAACGGGCGACGGACGCCCTGCGGCGCGAGAGCGAACAGCAAAAAACCCTCGAGGCACAGCTTCGTCAGGCGCAGAAGATGGAAAGCGTCGGCACGCTCGCCGGCGGCATCGCGCACGACTTCAACAATATTCTGAATATCATCCTCGGCTACTCGGCCGCTATTTCCAGTGAGCGCGATCCCGCCCGGATCGCCGAGAACGTCAAGGTCATTCGGGACACGGTCGAGCGTGGCGCCAATGTCGTGCAGCAGCTTCTTGCGATCGGGCGCAAGGCGTCGATTACCTTCGACGCTATCGATTTGAACAAACTGCTCGAAAACCATTCCGTGTTGCTGCAGGGAAGCTTTCCGAAGACGATCGAGATTCATCTGCGCCTCGACCCCGCGCTCCCGCTTGCCGCCGGAGACACGAACCGCCTCAATCAAGCGGTCTTGAACCTCTGCGTCAATGCCCGCGATGCGATGAGCGGCGCGGGCGCGATCGAACTCGGCAGCGGGCGTATCGGCGGCGCCATCCTTCGGACGCGCTTCCCAGACGCCACGGGAGCCGAATACGTCTGGATTTCGATCTCCGACAGTGGGCCGGGCATCGAGGGCACGATGCTGGAACGGATATTCGAGCCATTCTTTACAACCAAGCCGCAGGGAGAGGGCTCCGGGCTGGGGCTCGCGGTCGTCTACGGCATCGTGAAAGACCACAACGGCTTCGTCGAAGTGGAGAGCGAAAGGGACCAGGGGGCGACGTTTAGGATTTTCCTGCCCGAATACGCCGGCGAAGCGGCGGAGGCGGCTGCGAACATCAAGGATGCCGCGCCGCTCGTCCCCGCTCCACTGCGGCGTGGAACCGTCCTTATCGCCGATGACGAGGAAAATCAGCTGCGCCTCATGGAGCGGTTTCTCGGCACCGCCGGTTACGATGTGCTCACCGCGCGCGACGGCCTCCAGGCGGTCGAGTTATTCCGGCGGCACCGCGACAGCATCGTCGTTGCCGTTCTCGATCTTGGCCTTCCCAAGCTCTCGGGCTGGGATAGCTATGGCGCGATGCGCCAAAACGATCCTTCGTTGCGAGTTCTCTTCGCCAGCGGTTATATCGAGCCTGAGGTTAAACGCGCCGTCGAAGACAACGGCGCCGCCGATATCGTAAAGAAGCCCTATCAGCCCGACGAATTGATGGCGAAAATCGACGCGCTCGTAGAGCGATCCAGGCGCTAAACGCCGGCAGGCCGAACTCCCCTCTTCCGAGCCTTTCCTTTACCCGATGCGGGAGAAATCCCGCGTTGAGCTTTTCTCTCCACGGCTTAGGCTGAAACTGAGAACGACACCACGCGGGGACCCCTTATGCCGGGAAAATATCGGAGACACATCGACCGGCTGGACGAGTGGCATTTCTACCCGGACTGCCCCGGCTGGCCGGAAGTCAATTATCTCGAGCAATCCGAGCCGCCCGACCCGGAGGATCTATGTCCGACATGCGTCGAACTCGACAGCCCCGAGACGAGAGGCAGGCGCGCGTAACGCTGCCGCCGGCGGCGCCAACATCATGGATGATGTCGCTCCGCTGCCATAACTGCGCCGCGCTGTTCATGCTCAAAGGCGTACCGTCGGCGAGTCTGCCGCTGATGGCGGACTCGACCGTATGCCCCGAATGCGGCGCCGCATCGGAGCCCTATACTTTAGGCTCGCCCGGCATGGCCAAGCGCCACCTGATCGTCAAGCTGGAAAAAGAGCGGACGTAAGCTCGCAAGCCGCAGCGGGCGGAAGAGCATCGCGCCGAAACCGCCGAATGGCGGAGCGGCGCGCTCTTCCGCCCGCAAAACGCCGGACGCCTTACTGCGTGGCTCCGGTCGCGCTACCCGACGCACTGCCGGACGCGCTACCGGAGCCGGAAGCGCTCCCGGACCCGCTCGTGCCCGACGGGCGCGACGAAGACGACGTCGAGCCGGAGCCCGAGCCGCTCGTGCTCCCCGAGCCCGAAACGCTGCCGGAAGAGGTCGACGCCTTGCCACCGTCGCCGCCGCCGCTCGAGCTCGAGCTACAGCCGGCCAACGCCAGCGCGCCAACGAAAAGCGGAATCGCCAGTAGTTTCCTGTTCATCTCTTTCCTCCTCCTGAGGTTTTTATTTGAAACCACCCCACCAACTAGCGTCAGAATAGCACCGCTCTTATTTAGCGTAACCGGGCGAACACCGTAGTTGGCGGAGAGAATTCATGGTGAAGACACCTCGGCGAGGACCTTAATCATTGGCGGGTTTTTACCCGGACACCATAGATTAGCTCACGCAAAGCGAAAAAAATTTACCGCCGTAGGGGAATTTACGTCTTGAGAAAGGTTGTTCGTACCTGCGAAAGTAGACATAGACGCGGTGCACTGTGGACAAAAAATCTCCTCTATGGCTTTTAGTTCCTCAGGCTTCCCAAACGCCTGAATGGCCGAGCAACTCCAGCGCGACACGTTCGCTGCGCCAAAAGACTTGGACCGTCGTGCTGCGCTGCCGTGCTTGTCAGCGGCGATTTGCCATAAAAAGGGTGCCGATCGATCGCCTGGCACTGGCGCCGCAAGTCATGCACTGCACTTTCTGCGGCGCACAGCCGCACCTGTCCCCTGACGGGCGAGAGCTGCATCACATCATCGATATGCGCGAAGAGCCCAGCGGCGAATAGTCGCTTCGCTTTCCTGTTTTAGATTCCTATAAAATCCGTAATTCCATGCTACATGCGAGCGTCTGGCGAGGCGCGCGGCAATCGGCTAGAATGCCTTCATGCGCGCGGCGAAGGATCTAAAAGCAGGAGCCGAGCTGGACGCCCTGGTCGCCGAGGCCGTGATGGGCTGGAAGAATGTGCGGCGCGAAGGCGACGGCGCCGGCTATCGCGGCAAACGGCCCGACAAACTCGGACGCTTTCGCGCGGCGCGCGTTCCCCCCTATTCGACCGAGCCGCGCGAGGCCGCGGCGCTCGGACCGCGGCTGGAGCAGCTCGGACGCTTGGGAAAATTTTTGAAAGAGCTCGAAAAGAGCGCTCATGCCGAAGGGATGCCGGCCGAATGGGCACCGCCGGATCATCTCTGTCGCGCCGCGCTCCAGGCCGTCGGCGCGCACCGCGCGGCGACCGCGCTTCGCGCCCAACGCAAGCCGCCCCGCCGCGCCGAAGCGCTGCGCCACAGGCGCCGGCGCGCAAGCGGCGGGCGCTAGCTCGCTGCCCTCTCGTCTCCTCGATCTATATCGCCTCCGAAAGTCCGCTCCGTCGGTATTTCTGGCGATTCCGGACAATCGAATCGTTATGAAATATGTATTGGAGAATGGTGCCGGCGCCGTCCTATAGTTCGACCGTGGATGCGGGAATCTGGACATTACGGTGCACCGCCTGTGGCCAGCGCTTCACGCTCGAGCTCGGTCACGGCACGCCGCTAATGGCTTATCTCAAGAACCATCCCTGCCCTTTATGCCATAAAGTTCCCGGTGAGTCGGTGCTCACCTGGCATAGCATCGAAGATTTCAAACTCCTCGACGAAGATTGCTGACGGCGGGGCCGGGCGCGGTCATCGAACCTTAACAGAACCGTCACTCTGCGGCCCTCTCTTTACTTTCCCGCATCGGCCGCTATCTTTATGCGAAGGGAGGAAAAGCCATGAAGCGAATGCGATTCGGAGTCATCGCGGCGTTGCTCGCCGCCCTTTGTCTCACGCTCGCAGCGCCCGCGGCGCGCGGCGTTGCGGCGGAGAAGGCGGCCGCGCCGGAGAAAAAGGCGCCCGAGAAAAAAGAGCCGCTCGACATCAACAGTGCAACAGAGAAGCAGCTGAAGGAATTACCCGGCATCGGCGACGCGCTGGCGGAGAAGATCATCAAGAACCGTCCGTACAAGCGCAAGGACGAACTGGTGCAAAAAAAGATCGTCCCCGAGTCGACCTACGACAAGATCAAGGACGACATCGTCGCGCGGCAGAAAAAGAGCTGAGGGGCTCGACCGCCGTCGACGCCTGGAGTTCGGAGCGGAAGACACACGCACAGCATGGGTAGCCGCACGCATTGGACCGTCGTGCTCCGCTGCTACATCTGCAAGGAGAAATTTACCCTGCGCCACCTGGGACTCGACCGCGTCTTCACGGTGCCGCTCATGACCTGCCCACATTGTTTCACCCACCTGCACGAGGCGCGCAACGCCCAGGGCGAGCCGCGGCGGCTCCACCATATCGACGAGATGCGCGAAGAGGACCTCGAATCGATCTACCGCAAAACGCCGGGCGACTTTATCTGGCATTTTTCCGAGAACTGCTCACGCTGGCCGCGGGCGGATTTCGTTCAGATCGAGATGCGCCCGCAGCGCGGCCAGCTCTGCGGCGAATGCAGCGCCAAGCAAATGCGCATTAAGACGCACTGAGCCGTTAAGCCTTCTTTAATTTCATCGACGCTTTTAAAATCCGATTCAGGCGGCGCGGCCGCGAATCCGGGGACAACGGGGAGGGTTTGTAGCCGGTGCTCGTAGGCGGGCTTCTACGCCGGCGCTAGAGGCGGAGGGTCCGCGGGCTCGTCTGTCGGCGCTTCGCCGATTTCCAGTTCACCGATCTCGGCGAGCGTCATGCCGGGCTGCATCCGTTGCAGCGCGCCTTCGAGGACCGGCGCCGGCAGGTTGAGCTCGACGCCGTACTCCTGGCCGTCGGCTTTGCACAGCCGGAGGCCGATGAGGCCTTCAGCCGGGGTCGTCCATTCCGCTGCGACGAGAATATCGTTCGGCTCGACCGCCGGCGAGTGCCCCAGGGCCCACGTAACGTTCGGAGGCCATGCGGTCAGTCGGTTAATGACTCGGCGACCGGGTGTCGCGGTCGCCGCCTGCCTGTCGCTGAGAATTTCTTCCGGCGCCATAATAGTCATAGATTCATTCTGACCCTCGCCGTTCGTGATTCAATGTAGGTGGATACCTTAAAACGGCCGCCGGCCAAACCCGAGAGATTTTCTCTCGATGGTTCCACGACCCGATCCTCGTCTTCACCTTCATCGGGTCAAAACCGGTATTGATCGCTGTCCATCAGGTTGGACAATGAAGCTAAAGGGGGTGAACACCATGAAAACCACATTACTGGCCGTCCCACTGCTCGTCGGAGCGTTGGCATTTGCAGGATGCAGCGCTTCGGGCAGCGCCTCCGGCAGCGGCTCCGGTTCGGGTTCGGGCAGCGCCTCGGGCAGCGTGTCCGGATCGGACACAGGCAGCGCCTCCGGCAGTCTTTCCGGGTCCGGCAGCGCTTCGGGCTCGGGGACGATCCGATAATCCCCCACCTGAATTGCGATGGGGAACGAAGGGGCCGGGATTTTTATCCCAGCCCCTTTTTTTCGCGGTGAACCGCGCTTGCGGCACGCGGTTCAAGGCGGAGCCCGACTCTATCCCTCGCACCGCGGTGCCGATATAGTCGATTATTCTCAACCGGAGGTCCCGCCATGTCCAAATGGTTTTTCGAGCCCGGCCACACCGCGGCGGAGTTCAGCGTGCGCCACATGATGGTTACGAATGTCCGCGGCCATTTCAAAGATATTCACGGCACGCTGATTTTCGATCCGGCCGAGCCCGCAGCAGCCTCCTTCGAGGCGGTCATCGACGCCGCCGGCCTTTGGACGGGCGAAGCGCAACGCGACGCGCATCTCAAAAACGCGGATTTCCTCGATGTGGAAAAATATCCGAAGATCACGTTTAAAAGCAGCCGCGTCGAGATGACCGGAGCGAGCGACGCGGTCGTGACCGGCGAGCTTACGCTTCACGGGGTCACGCGGCCGGTCGCGTTCAACGTCCATTATTTAGGCCAGTGGCAGACTCCTTGGTGGGAGGACGGCGTCGATAAAGGCCCGAAGGCGCGCGCGGGATTTAGCGCCACAGCGGCGATCAACCGTCACGATTTCGGCATCAGCTGGAACGCCGCGCTGGATCGCGGCGGCGTCGTTGTCGGCAACATGGTAGAGATCACGCTCGACGCCGAGGCGGTCCTGCAAGACCGCTGAATCTTTTCGTTAAAGGTCTGAGTCTAGCTCACAGCGCCGGGGCGCAGAGGTCCTGGCGCGTGACTTTGCCGGGATAGACGTCGAGGCAGGCGCCATGCTCGACGACGATTTGGCCGTTCACCACGACCGCGGCGATGCCCGGCGGATGGCGCCGCACTTCGTTCGCGTCGACTTTGTCGGGCAGCCGACCGCTCGCGAGGTCATCGATCTTGTCGGGGTCGAAGACCGTGATGTCCGCCGGCAGGCCGGCCTTCAAACGGCCGCGGTTGAGCCTGAGCTTTTCCGCCGGCAGGCCGGTGATCTTATGCACCGCCTCTTCGAGGCTGAATAATTTTTTCTCGCGGCGCCAGTGGCCGAGAATACGCGCCGGCGAGCCGTGCCAGAAAAAACGGTCGAGGTGCGCGCCGGCGTCGGTGCCGATGAGCCCCTGGGGGCTCTTGATCATGCTCGCGAGCCGGTCCATGTGCGCGTTCGCCCAGCCGTAAAAAATCAGCCGCGAGGCGAGATCGTCTTCGAGCAGCGTGTCGCAGAAAGCGTCCATCGGCGCCTTGCCGGTCGCGCGCGCGATCTCTTCCACGTTCTTGCCTTCCAGCGGCTTCAAGTTTTCCTTCTGCACGTGCTCGAACACGACGCGGTCCCAGCCGAGCCACTCGGGAAATTCCGGCTTGCCCGCGCCCTCGACGCGCTCGCGCTCGAGCCGCGCGCGGAAAGATCCATCCCGGAGCTTTGGCTTGAGATCGCCGGATTCTTTGATCGCCTCCCACGCCGGCAGGCCGTGGAAAATAAAGCAGTCGGCGGCGCCGAAGCGGCGGATGTGCATATACGGGATCACGACGCCGTTGATGTCCTTGCCCCGCTTTTTCGCCTCCTCCATGAAGGCGATCGATTTCGCCGGGTCGTCTTTCTCGCCGGGGCGGACGCGAAACTCGTTGCCGATCATGTTGGCCCTGATCTTCTCGATCAATGCGGGAAAGCCGCTCGCGGGCTTCAGCAGATTCTGAAAGCCGTTGAACTGAAAGCAGCCGCCGTACTCGGCGGCGAGGTTCGCGAGCCCGACGAGCTCTTCTTCGGTCGCGAAGGTGCTCGGAGTTCCGGCGTGGACGGCCGGACCGCCGCGCGGGCTCGAGGAGAAGCCGATCGCGCCGGCCTCGAGCGCCTCGCGCACCATGCTCTTCATCGCCTCCAGCTCCCCGGCGGTCGCCTCGCGCTGATAGGCGGCCTCGCCCATCACCGCGAGCCTCACCGGCGAGTGCGGCACGAGCGCGGCGACGTTGATGCCGACCCTGCCCTTAAGATAACCGAGGTACTCCGGGAAGGTTTTCCATTTCCAATCTTTCTCGTCGACGTAATTGTCGAGCACGCGGCGGAGATAGGCGACGAGCACCTTGCGCGGCTCTGCGCCGTCGGGCACCGGCGCGCACGACGCGCCGCAGTCGCCGATGACGATCGTGGTGACGCCGAAGTTCACCACCGGATTGCCGTGCGGATAAAGGACCAGAAAAAGGTCCATGTGCGTGTGCGGGTCGATGAAGCCCGGCGCAACGGCATGGCCGCGTGCGTCGATCTCTTTTTTTCCCGCCGCCAGGTTTTTACCGATCGCCGCGATCCGATCCCCCTCGACCGCAACGTCGGCCTCGACCCCCGGGCGCCCCGTGCCGTCGATCACCGTCCCGTTTCTCACGACCAGATCGAACGCCATGATATGACCTCCCCGGACGGTTCGTCCGCAGTAGCCGAGCCCTCGGCCAGCTTCATATCACCGGGACCGCCGCTTGCAAGCCTTATCCGCACCGGCGGCCAGGCAAGAAAGCTCAAAATCTAGGCGTGCGGTGGATTGCGCGGGGAACCCGGCCCGGCGTGCCATCACGCCGGGCCGGGAAAAACGGTGGAAATCAGTTGAGGTTGGTGAGGTCGGTCGTGCCGTCCGCGTCTTTGACGAGGCGGATCGTCTCGACGCTGAGCGCGCCGGCGCCCGCGAACGCCTCGGCGCCGGCCGAACCGAGCTGTGTACCGCCGAGCGCGATGCCCGCTTGAGCGCGCGCCTGCACCTCGACTGTCTGGACGCCGGGCATGGCGTTGGCGTGAATGAAGTTGAAGTGGGTCGCGTCCAGGGTCTTCAGCAAAAGGCGCAGCTGCTCGGGATCGGTGCAGGTAACTACGCCCGTGACTGCGTCAGCGGTGCAGTTGAGGCCTGAGAACTTCGCCTCGAGCTTCTGATAGCGGTCGCAGTAGGTCAGGCCGCCGCCGCTATTATCCAAAGAAATGTCGGTCGCGAGATCGGCGCCATTGTTGGGCTGGCCGTAGACCACCGAGCCGTCGGGCTGCGTGATCTTGACGCGCACGCGGATTCTCCCCCGCGCCGATGACGAATCGAGATCGCCGTTCTTGCTCCGCACCGTCGTATCGGTGACAAGACCGCACTGGAGCGAGACCCCCATGCCGAGCTCCTTGCCGTTGGGCGTCTTGATGTGAGTGGTCAAAATGCTGACCCAGCCGGTGTCGTTGGTCGCCGCGCCGGTCGACGACGCCGAGGCCGCCGGCAGCGAGACGAGCTCGGCGAAGCGCCACGCCGCCTTCGAGCTCTGCGCGCGCGCGTTCCCCGCGCCCAGCGAACCGGCCAAGAGCGCCGCCGCGAAAAACGAAACTGCGAATGCTTTTTTCATTCTTTCTCCCTCGTTTTATTTCCTAGCCACAATAAAGACGGAATACATCCATCGCCTCGCCGCCGTGCAATCATCTCCTCTCACCTCCTTCTCCGCGGATTGGCGACGCAAACAAGACGAGTCCCGCCCGCTCAACGAGCAAGCGCAGTGCCAAACGAAAAACTTCTCCGCCGCGCGGCGGGGCGATCTCGATAATAACGTCGGCTGAGAGACGCGAGCCCTCTAAAAACAAAGGAGGAAAATCGGTTTGTTAATTTTTAACGAGGCGCGATGCGAAACGATTTCGCGGGCATGAAGCGCGCGAGAGCTCGCTCGCGCATGTATTGCTTTCACTGCGACGTGTAGAAATTTAACTACGGGTCCTAAAGAAGCGGCCGGCGGATGCTTTTCACGCGCCTCGACCGCGGGCGCGCACAAATCGGCGCTGGCGCGCGAGCGACCGCAGGAAGGCCAGAACGGCGACGACGGAGATCAGCACGAGCGCGGGATACAAAACCAGGAGGTCGATGCGGATATTGCACTCCCCGGTACAGAGAATACGGAGCTTCATCCCGTACTCATACGGCAGATAGGCGAGCCAGGCCGCCGCGGCGGCGAGGATGATAACTTTTTGCGACACGGCGTAGAGCACGAGAAACACGGCCAGCGGGAGCGCCGCCAGGAGCGGCTTCTCGATGAATACGGCCATAGGCGCATAGAGCAATTGGAGGTCCACGTTGACGTGCTTTTTAGCACGGCGCCCGGAACGCGGCAACGGGAAAATAGGTACCATTTTCCCTTGTCCGGATTCGATGAAACCAACCGAAGACAGACAGCTTCGCGACATCGACGAAGTTATGCCGCTCGGTTTTCCGTCGGGAACCGCCGCTGGCGTACGGCGCGACGCCGCCTGCACCCCGATGCATGAGATGCGCGAGCGCGGGCGATCGGCGCGGACGCCAAGGAGGAAACGCGCCTGGGCGCGCGACTTTATTGCTCCTGCTTCATCCGTTGAAGCATTTCTTGCTGTATCTGCTGCAGCCTCGGCATAAAGGTCTGCATTCGACGGAGCGTGACTTCGAGCGCCTGCCGCGTGATCGAAGGCATCTTCCCCATGACGGCCTTGCCGGCCTCGGTCTTATAAAATGCGATCATGCCGTCGACCTCCTGCTGCGTCAGCGCGTTGCGGTAGATTTCGATATACATCGGCTCGAGGATTTCCGGGCTCATCTCCTCCTTGAAGATAGCGACCATCTTTGCGCTCATCTCCGTGAGAAGTCGTTCCTGCTTCTGGCTGAGACCCTGACCGACGAATGCCTGGCGCACGGATGCTTCGGTGGACGCCTCCATGTTCTGCGCGACGCCCTCGATCGTTTTCCTCAAGTCGGTGAGGCTCATGAGCTCCTGGATCGATTCCTGCGTCGGCGGCGTCTCGGCCGCGCGCGCCGCACGCCCGCCGATGGCAGCGAAGAAGGCGATTAGAACGGCGGCCAACACTCTTCTCATGGCGGCTCCTTTTCGAAACACGGTCATCGGCGCGGCCTTCGAGGGATGTGAGGACATGCGCGCGCTGCGCTCGTCGGATATTTATTTTACCAGCCCCGCGTCGGGCCCGAGGACGCGATAGCTTTTGACGAGCTCGGCGAAGGGGGCCTGCGCCTTCTTATGGGCGGCTTCGGTTTTGCAAGTGAGCACGATCGCGACGTAGTCGGCCGGCGTGTCGATATAAGCGATCGACTCGAAATTGCCCCATTTATCTCCGCTCAAATGATTGACGCGCGCCGACGTGCCGTCGGAAAGCCGGATCGGCTCTCCCCGGCGCACCTGGAGCTTGGGCGACTGCTCGCGCTCGTGCGCCACGTCGTCGGCGATGAGCGCGTCGAGGTTCGGCTCGATGGCGCGCGAAAGCGTATTGATGTAGATCACCGCGTCCGCCTCGACCTCGCCGCCCTCCGCCGCCGCGGGATAGAACATCGCCTGGATCCGCGGCCGGCCCCTCTCGTCGTCGAGCAGCCAGCCCGCGGGCGCGGTTAGCGAGACGGCGTTGTCCTTGAGGTAGATGATTGTGGTCGTTGGCTCGGCGGCCAAGAGCGAGGCCGACGAAAGCAGAAACGACAGGACGGCCCATTGCGCGAAGTTGCTGCGCTTCATCGTGCCAATTTACCACAGCCGGCGAACGATGGCTATTTGGGCAAAAACTCCTAATGCGATCGAATCGAGATGCGGCGGCGCGACGGTCGCGGCAGAGAACTCAACAGTCAAAGCGCCCATAAAGCGGCCGGCCGCGCCGCGTGGAGTTTTCCGGATTCATCCGTGGATGTAAAAACGCCGATCGGCTCCGCTTTCAAGAAAGAGCAGCGGCGCGTGGCGTTCCCTGCCCTCGGTCCGCTGAGGACATGCTTCGCGGGGCTGACACTGAAAGAACGCTCCGAATCCAAAGGTAGGGGCGGTTCGCAAACCGCCCCTACTACGGATATTTACGAACCGATTAAATCGGCAAAGCCTCGCGCGGCGCGATGCTGGAGGCCGTTTCTTTCGCCGGCGTTGAAGCTGTCGACCGGCTGTCGGCGCCGAGCGCCTGCACAACCCGGTTCATATAACAGAAGAAGCCCGCAATATGCGCCGCATCCAACACCGCGCGGTCGGAGAAGCCGGCCGAGCGCAGTCGAGCGATGTCGTCGCGGGTAACGCTGCTCGCGTCGCGCGTCACTTTTTCGGCGAAGGACAGGAGATCGATCATCTCCGGCGTGATCGGAGCCTTGCGGTAATCATCCATCAGCGCGTCGGCCAGTTCCGCGTCGTTCAGCTCTTGACGGAGAAACTCTCCGTTGGATTCCGTTCAATAAAAACAGTTGTTCACCCGGGAAGAGACGATGGCGATCATCTTCCGCTCGGCGCGCGTGAGCGGCGACGGTCCCTCCATCAGCGTGCGGAAGAGCGGCCCCAGCGTCACCAAGAGACGCGGGTGCAGGCTCGAAACCTTGACGATGTTCGGCACCCGGCCGCGCGTCCAGCGCAGCACGCGATAGGTCCAGGCGAGCAGACCGCGCGCCTCGTTCTCCTCGAAGGTTTTGATCCAGGCCATTTGAGATCCTCCTTTCAGACGATTGTGCCTATAACAGGTCTATCGGGCGCTAATCGCTCTGACAAGGTGCAAGGACAGAATTATATTTGTGATCTGCGCACCGGTCCCCAACTCAATCGGATTCACGAGACCATCAGCGGAGGCGTTCAAGACTGCCTACAGGAAATGCATCCGCCGCTCGTCAGACATTTGCGGTCCGCGGGACTTATTTAAATTTTTGTGGCGGGCCGGCTAGCGCGTTGTGCGGTTCGAGGAAGTCGTCGAGATGATCTCTGGACGCAGGCAGGTTCGCCTCCAGCATTTCCCAGAGGTCGTCCCGCGGGCACAGCGTAAACAGATGGGTTCGTATGACCTCGAAGACGTGGCTCGCCTGACAATTGTCGCGGCCGTAGGCGCACAGGGCCAGGATGCGCCGGCTTTGAAAGTGGGCGTGCGCCGCCTTCTCGTAAGCCATCAAGTCGCCCCAGGCCGGCGTCATAACTTCGGCATTCGCCGAAACACGAAGGCCCGCGTAGCCGTCCCTTAAAGCCTTCCCTTCGTCGCTCAGCCAGTGCGCGATGATCTTGTCGGCGTTGAACTCCGTTCCGTTGACGTGCCAGTCAGCGAAGTTTTGTATTTTGAATGCGGCCTTCTTTCAGCATGCCGTCGAGTCCCGGGACTGACTAACTCCGCTGCGGCGTCTGCGGCGGTGAGCGGCTCCGCCGTGATCTAAAGACAGCGCTCGTTGTTGAGGATGCCCGTTTGAAAGTAAGCGACGAGACCGTCCACCAAACTCTGACGCGTCGTGTACAGCAGGGAAAAGTGGCTGCCCCATGGAACCTTCCCGATGCCCGGGATGCCACAAGCGACCGTATGGCTCAGGGCGTGCGCCGCGGTCATTAATTTTTTCCCTGCCGCTCGTAGCGGCGCGCCTGGGCGATCACCCGGTCCGAGATCTCGGGCATCGCATCCTTGAGCCACAGCAGGAGCGCCTGTGAAGCCGGCATCGCCGGGACCGACCAGCTCTTCGACCGCGCCAGGCCCTTAAAAAGCGAATCTTCTTGCCCGGCGAACACTTCGGCGATCGCCCGATCGACGCACTCCCTGTGCAGCTCGTAATTTTCCGCCGGAATGAGGTGCGCGTGAGTGCGGCACACATTCTGGAGCGCGCCGTCGTATATCTCGGGATCGAATTTGTCCATTGAGAACGAGCAGAAGATCGGGATCGACGACTCGTGCGCGACATCGTCGAAAAATTCCTCCAGCCGCGTCGAGGCGCGGCCGTTGCCATCGACGTAGAGGACGTTCACCATCTCGCCCCACCAGCGAACCCGGGGATAGCGGCCCCCGGCGCGGGCCTTCTCGATCGTCGCCCGCGCGATGCCTTTGAAGACTCGCTCGTCCGGCATCTCGTTGACCATGAACTTGGGCAGCGTCTGGTGCGCGTCGAGAACCGTCAGCTGGCCGCGGCGCCGGAGCTCCGCGACGTCGAAGCCTTTAGCCGCGAGGCAGCGGGCAAGAATATCCCAATGGGGCGCGGTGGCGACAAAAATAATCGATTCGTCTTTTATGAATCCGCCGGCCGCAAATTCGCTCACCGCTTCGCCGAAAAACTCGTCGTCCTGGTAGAGCTGCACTATGTGGCCGTCCGCGCCGGGATTCGCGAGAAGCTTTTTCCATTCAGAAGAGTGTTGCATGACTGGATTTTCCTACCACCGGAGCACTTCTTGTCAATGGGATAGAGGAGAATGGGAAATTATTCTAACGCGTACAAAGCGCCGACGTTCTACTCCGCGATCTCGTCGTACCCGCGCCCTACGAACTGAATCAAACAGAAGCCGTGGCCGAAGGGATCGGCCATGAGCGCGAGCTTGCCCCAGTTATAGGCGGCGATCGGCCGCTCCAGGCGCGCGCCCGCGGATACGGCCCGCGCGACCGCCGCGTCGATGTCGTCGGCGACAAAGTCGAGATGCACCGGTGTCCAGTGGCGCGCGTAGCTGCGCCGCTCAGAGGTCGCGTCCGACGCCGGCGTCCCGAACGGCTTGGCGAGCAGGTAAATCGGCGCCGAGCCTCCGAGCAGCTCGACTCCCGACGCGCCGAAGCGCCGGCCCGCCTTCAAGCCGAACGCGGCGCGGTAAAACTGCACCGCCTTTTCCAGGTCGTCGACGTCGATGTTGACGAGGATATCCATTCACATCATGCCGTTGGTTGATGATTAAGATCGCGCGATCACCGGCGCGGCGTGCGAGAAGAATTAGAAGCAATGCTCATTCGGCAGGAATCGAGTGGTGCTCGTGCGTCACAGTCCAGCGACCGTCGATTTTTCTGAGCCCGACGGTCAAGCGAAAATCGAGCTCGAGTTTATCCCCGTTCGCTTCGGTCCCAGCGCAACGCATCAGGGCGGTAGCGAACGCCACTTCGTCGCCCGCGGTAACATCGAGCTCTTTAATGTCGAAGACGCCCGAATCCCGCGCCCACGCGAAGAAGAAATCCCAGGTCTTTTTGTAGGCTTCGATGCCCTTCGATTGACTCGGCGGCGGCACGTCAAACATCAATATCTCCGGCGCATGGTTGGCCAGAATCCCATCGATGTTCTTGGCGCGGACCGCCCGCGCCCAATTCTCGATCAGCTCGCGGATCTCGGCCTCGTTTCTCGATTTTTCGGTACTCGCGGTCATGATTGGCTCCTCTACCGAGGTTAGTGAATTATCAGCGACGATCTGACGTTTGGTAAATTATAGCGGAGGTTTAGAGAAACTACATGCGCGGAAATTTTCTTCGTGAGGACGTGTTCCTAGTTACATGCATCGGGCGTTTCCCCCATTAGTTCGGCTGGTGGTCGGGTTTATGATGGAATTGTTACCACGAAAAAGATCGGAAAGGAGGTTTTATGAAGATTCAAAATCTCATGAGCCAAAAGGTCGAGGTCATCCATCCGGACACTCCGCTGCAGCAGGCGGCGGCGACGATGAAGCGGTTTGATATCGGCATGCTTCCGGTTTGCGATGGCGACCATCTGGTCGGGATGCTCACCGACCGCGACATCACGGTGCGCGCGACGGCCGAGGGGCTGGACCCGACGAAGACACCGGCCGAACGCGTCATGAGTAAGGACGTCTGCTACTGCTTCGAGACGCAGGAGGTCGAGCAGGCGGTCAAGCTCATGGAGCAGAAGCAGATCCGCCGGCTGCCGATCGTCGACCGCTCGAAAAAGCTCGTCGGCGTGATGTCGCTCGGCGACGTCGCCGTGCGCAGCAAGAACAAAAAGCTCGCCGCCGAGGCGATCGAGCAGGTCTCGATCCCGGTGCATCACTAGCGGCGAGCTTCGCCGCAGTTTCTCCGCTGCCGCGTAAACTAAAAGCCCGGCCGGGAAACCGGCCGGGCTTTTTGCTGCTCGCGAAATCTTTCAGCTTCCGTCCTCGATCGTGAGTTCGAGGAAGTCCGAGACGTTGAGATGCCGAGCACCCGGCGGACGAACGCCGGCATCGCGCTCCGCCGCTCGTCCCGGATCAACTTGGAGCGCGAGTCGGTGCATGCGCCCGCCGGTGATCAGCTCGCCCCGCTCTGCGCGACGACATTGCGCACCCATTCGGATTCTCTGCCGTAGGTGAGCGCGATGAGGATCCGCTCGCAGCGCGGAAGATCATTACGGGCGTGCGGTGCATGCGATGCGTCCGGTGTG